>MDTG01243521.1_pt1 | contig 11162 bp, 10 predicted proteins | sample 811421 | NCBI WGS metagenome assembly MDTG01 (sample SAMN05326645, study PRJNA326480) | marine metagenome | isolation source: seawater | place: Pacific Ocean: South East | collected 2011
CCGATTCGGGTCGTCGCAGAACCAGGGTGACGCGAGTTCCCGGCGGAGGGAGGACGCCGGGCCTGATCTTCCAGACCGGGGCATCGATTCCGATCTCCGGAGAGCGGATCTCCACCGCCGCGACGACTTCGTCTCCAAAGGTCGTGAGCCCCACGATGGTTCCCGCGTAGTCGGCGGTGTAATACTCCCCGGGCCCCATCCCCGGGGGATTGGGCCGGAAGGATGAGCCGGCGAACACCCACTTGAGATCGGGATCGCCGCGCTCATCATCGATGGCATCCGCGAGGGCGAGGCCCCTCGTGACGCCGGAGGCATCCTCCACGAGGATCTCGACCTGGACCGGATCTCCGGTCGCCGGTCCGGAGGATCCATCCGATCGATACCAGGCCGGAGAGCCCGGCTCGAATCCCGCCAGCAGCATCGCGGCATGCACCACTGAGGGCAGACAGGTGGTCGCCACGACCGTTTCATGCTCCCGGGTTCCCTGACGACAGGCTGCGACCTCGAGCCAGCCTTCGTCGAGCTCCACCCAGCTGGGGATCGTGACCATCCCCCCTCCCACTTGAACGCCGACCCCGCCCTCGAGCCTCACGTGTCCCGTGGATGTCGCGGGCGAATCCGGTTCCACGGACTCGATGACCATCGAGGAGGCGGGAATCGGCGGTGGTTGCGAAGCACACCCCGAGGCGGTCGCGACGGACAGCCCCATCAGCATTGGAATCCGGAGGTTGAAGCCGCGCATGGTCCTTCTTCCTGAAGCCCGCACATCCACGTCCCGGGTCGTCGTGAACGGGTCCCCATTCGAGATCGAAAAAAAGGCCCGGCTGAGGCAAGCCTCGAACCGAGCCCTTCCGGGGGTGAGTTAAGGTCGCCGAAACGACGTCTTCAGATGCTAGCATGCATCGGTTCGGTCGCAACCAACGTAGCACTTGAAAGCGGTAAATTACGCTGCTGTGACCTTCGCGGGGAAGGGGTCGAATCCCCCTTTTCAGTGCCGCAACAGTGTTTTCTCGCTTTCCAGTCCATTGGGGACGCTCCCATGACAGCCTCCGCCAGACTTTCCCGAGAAGTTCGGTTCTCGCTCTGCAGGGAATCGGATGCCGCGGAATCCCTCGCCCGACCGCGTGGGAACACTCATGCGGGCTGGCCCTCCATGGAATCCCAGGGTGGCGCCGCATGGCGGGTGGTGGTGGAGACCCAGGGGGTGCCCGATCCCCGGACCGGCTACCTGGTCGGGATCGATCGAATCGACGCCGCGGTCCGCGAGGAGGCCCTCCCCCTGCTCATCAAGCGATATCAGGAGAAGGATCTCGGGGCTGCGGAGGCGGTGACGTTGATTCACCAGGCGGTCGCGAAGACCATGACCCCCCCACCATCCGCCACCATGCTCTGCACGGAACCGATGACCTGGTGGAGGATAGAATCGAGCACCATGTCCAAAATGGTCGTCAGACGTCGCTACGAATTCTCCGCCTCCCATCGGCTCCACCTCCCGGAGCTCGACGAGGATGCCAACCGCGAACTCTTCGGCAAGTGCAGCAATGTCCATGGACATGGTCACAACTACGAAGTCGAGGTCCAGGTCTCCCATCACGGCCGACACGATGCGATCTCCATCCCGAGGCTCGACGAGATCGTCAACCGCGTGGTGATCGATCGCTTCGACCACAAGCACCTCAATCTCGATCTGGAAGACTTCAGGGACCGGGTTCCCAGCGTGGAGAACATCACTGCTCGATGCGTCGAACTGCTTCGCGAACCGATTCTCGACCTCCCTGCCGCCTCCCGACTCGACAGCGTCACGGTCTGGGAGACTCCACGAACCGCCTGCACCGTCTGCAATCCATCCCCTTGAACCCGCTCCACCAATCTGGAAAGCCCGAATGACCTTCATGACCTATGCCAAGACACGAGTCGGAAAGTCCCTTCGAAACCTGCTCCTGGTCGGCGTGTCGTCCCTCGTGCTCGCATCCCCCGCGGTCGCCGCGGGCGAGGACTGGACCGGGATCCGCGAGAGCTACGACCAGTTGAAGCGGTACATGGCCGCGAAGCGGAGAATCGGCACCGACGAGAGGTCCTCGCTGAACGAACTCCAGGCCAGGCTCGATGCGTTCCAGGCCGCCAACCCCGAGGACCCGCGTCCTCTCGCCATGGACATCCAGGTCTCCTCGTGGCTCGGGGACGACGCCAGGGTCGAGAGTGATTACGAACGCCTCGCGGGGATCACGGAACTCGACCGGGTGCAGGTCGCCTGGGCCAGGCATTGCATCGGAATGAACAAGTACGGATCCATCCCCTCGATCTTCGGGATGAACCCGGTCGATCTGGAGCAGGAACCCGAGGCGGCCATCCTCCTCGCCCGAAGTCACATGGCGAGGAACCGTTTCCAGGACGCCATCGACGCGATCGATTCGATCCCCGAAGCCGGCTACGCGAAGGCGGGCACCCGGCCCCAGGCCACTCGGATTCGCTCCCAGGCCGAGAGATGGCTCGCCCTCTGGCCGGAGGAAAAGGCTCTGCGCGAGATGGAGGATGGTTCGGACGACGCCCCCGTGATGCAGCTGATCACCAGCCGTGGTCCCGTGACCGTGCTGCTCTACCACACCCAGGCCCCCAACACGGTCGCCAACTTCATCGAACTGGCGGAGAGGGATTTCTTCGACGGAACCAGATTCCACCGCGTGGAACCCAACTTCGTGATCCAGGGTGGTGATCCCAATTCCCGGCCGGGCTCCACCATCCCCGTGGGCTCCGGAGGGCGGGGGGAATGGATCCCCGACGAATCATCACGGGACGACAAGAGATATCACTTCGCCGGCAGCCTGGCGATGGCCAAGAGCCCGGATCAGAACCGACCTGGAAGCACGATCGCCAACAGCGGCAGTTCGCAGTTCTACGTGGTGCTCGAGCCCGCCGAGAATCTCAATGCCGAATACACCGTCTTCGGCCGGGTGATCGACGGCATCGAGGTCGTGGAGGCAATCCGCAGGGACGACGACCTGCTCGAGGTCGCGACCATCTCACGTCCCGATCGGGAATACGTGGCGGAGACCCTCGCCATCCCGGGAGTTCCCGCGGCGGGCACGGCCGTCCCCGATGCGATCACGGATGCGGTCATCGATGATCCAAGCGGATCCGATGCCTCCGGCAAGGCTCCTGTAGAGACCAAGGACGCCACCCCCGCGGGAGGGTGAATCAGGTCAGGTCGAGTTCACCCAGAAGCGTGAAGCCCTTCCTCACCAGGATCTGCCCGGCGAAGGTGTGGTCGTCGACCGCGATCGCGACGGCGGGCTGCACGTCCCCGGATCGGGTGATGGGATAGGTGAATGCGATGTTCACCTCCGCGGCGAGGAGGGATCGACAGGCTTCACGAAGGGTGGAATCGTCGGGGACCTCGAAGACCAGGATGTCGGTCTCCGAAAAAGTGAAACCCCTCTCGCGAAGAGCGAAACGGGCTCCGTCGGCGTTGCCGCAGATGACCCTCACCACCGCATGATCGCTGGAGTCGAGCACGCAGATCGCCCGGACGTGAACGTCCGCCGCTCTCTCCATCACTTCTAGCAGTTCGAGCAGCTTGCCGACCCGATTGTCCAGAAACACGCTGAACTGTCGGACGATCGGCGGGGCATATCCGCGCTCCGTCTCTGGCATGCTCGACATGTCTGCTCCGATCGGGGGGTGGGGGAAAGGGCCGTGATCCGGTCCGCATCCGAACCTCGATCCGGTTGGATCATCGGGCGGACCGGCCGAGTATACCTCCCCACCCGATGAACTCAGCCCCCACGCAGGAAGGTGACTTCAGTCACCGCGGGGAGCAGTCCGGCCTCGGCCGCCTCGGCAAACAGCGTTCGAATGGCGTTTCTGCCCCCTTCCCCGGCGTCGATGGTCAGGCGATTGACGTAGAGCTCGACGAAACGGTCGGCGATCTCGGCGGGGATTCCACGACCGAATCGCATCGCATACTCGATGGAGGTCGAGCGATGATCGAGGGCATGCCGCACGCTGGCCTCCAGCAACGCAGCGATTTCCGACATGGTTCCCTCGCCGTGCAGGTCCTCCAGGTCCCGACGCACCAGGTTCAGCCCCAGAGGCAGCGGCCCCCCGGTTCGTGTCGACCACCAGGTCCCGAGATCCTCCACCAGATGAAGTCCGTCGTCGGCATAGGTCAACTGGCCTTCATGAATGACGACTCCGGCATCGACCTCGCCGGCGAGCACCACCTGCGGGACCGTGTCGAAGGGGACCTCCACCGGGGTCCAGTCGAGGTCTTTCAACCGGAGCCCGAGGGTCAGGGCGGCGGTCGTTCGTCGACCCGGGATCGCGATTCTCGGTGATGAAAGGCCGAGAGCCTCGACCGACATCGGTTCTCGGGCCACGAGCTTGGGACCGTATCCCTCCCCCATCGAACTGCCGCAGGCCGTGATCGCATAGCGATCAGCGACCCGGGGGAACTGCCCGCAGCTGAGCGCCGTGATCTCGAGCAGGTCGTCTCCGGTCTCGGCGCGGAGGTTCGCGGCCTCGATGTCGATTTCGACCTGCTCGAATCGGAAGCGTTCAGACGGAATCTCGGGATCGGCACCGTCGATCCCGAAGAGCGGCCACCACATGAAGGCGTCGTCTGGATCGGGACTGTGCCCGAGGCGAATCACGATGGGATCTTTACTGGTCATGGGGGCGAGATGCTATCACTCCCACCCGCCACGCAGCAGTTTCCGGGAAAAAGAACCGCCGCTCGATCCAAGGGATTCGAGCGGCGGCCACGATCGGGACTGGGCGGGGTCGAGTCCGCTGCGAATCAGGGACAGGGACCCCAGAGGGCGAGGAAGGCGCCCACGTCGGCGCCACTGACCACGCCGTCGTCGTTCAGGTCCTCGGGGCAGCCCACGCAGGGGCCCCAGGCGGAAAGCATCGCTCCGAAGTCGGCTCCATTCACCGATCCATCACCATCGAAATCACCATTGCAGTCGTCGTCACCGGGAACCAGGAGGCCGCTCAGGGTGGCGCTGTTGAGATCGACGTTCGCCGTGATGATGACTGGACCGACGCCGATCGGCAGGTCCTTGGGTGGGATCTCGAACACGATCGGCTCAAGGGTGATGTCGCTCACCACCAGGTTCTCGCCGGAGACGCCGACGCTCGTCGAGAAGGGGTAGATCTCAGGGACCACGTTGGAACCCACGATGTCCGCCAATCCGGAGACCTCGTAGTCGAAACTCGAGACGAACGGTGCATTGGGGAAGCTGGCGGTTCCGTTCTTGACCGGTCCGGCGACCCCGCCCTGGTCGAGTCCAATCATGAAGTTGCTGACCGTCACGTCGAGGGTCTGGCATCCGATGATCGGCAGGCAGAAGAAGCTGTATTCGAAGGAGGCCGATCCAAGATCGAAGCTGAGTGAGGGCAGCTCGAGACTCAGGAACGGAGGCACATCGGAGTCCACCACCGCGGAACCGACTCCGGTGAAGGTCTGCGTGAGGGAGTCCGAGTCGGTGTCCGTGCCGAAGGCGGTGGTGATCACGACCTCCAGCTCGACCGTCGCGGTCGATCCCTTGTCGACCGTCAGGTCGGCGGTGGCGTCCGCGAATGCCGGTGATGCGGCAACCAGGATCCCGGCGAAGGCCGAGGAAATGGCGACTTGACGCATGAGTGTCTTCTCCTGATCTCTTGGTGTCGCTCTCGGTCCATCCTCGTGGGAGCACGAACGTCGAACGGGCGAAAGTGGCTGTCGACCGCCCCGGAGGATTGATCTCCTCGAACGCGGAGGCTTCCGGATGACGAATGGAAGCTTGTTTCACGGTACCAGCCGGACCCTGAAATTCAGCCCCCAGATGCCGAGTTGACGTCTTTTGGGGCGGTCCCCCGGTCATCGGGAAGCAGATGGGCCCTGAAGATCACTCGAAAACCCTCATCTTCCCAGTAGGAAGGGGTTTGATCGCCGTTCGGTCCCGATCGTGGTTCCGGGACCATGGCCGGGAAGGACCGCCACCTGGTCGGGAAGCCCGAGCAGGCGGTCCAGGGAATGCGTCATCGCCTCCGAGTCCGAGGTCGGAAAATCCACCCGGCCCATCGAACCGGCGAAAAGCGTATCCCCGGCGATAAGAGTCCCACTGGGATCGTGAAGGAAGCCCGAAGACCCTGGACTGTGCCCCGGAAGATGAAGGATCCGCCACCCCGAGCCGATGGGGCAGTCGTCGCCTTCCTCGAAGGTTTCATCCGGGGGAGTCACCGTCGTCGGAGCCCCCAGGAACGAGGACAGGTTCAACAGCGGCTGCTGGTTCCACTCCGCTTCCAGATGATGGCAGCGGATCGGCATGGGCCCGAAACGGGCAAGGGCTCGATCGATCCCCGCGATGTGGTCGTGGTGACAATGGGTGAGAAGGATCCCGGCCGGGGTCCGGCCCGATGCCTCGAGGGCGTCGAGGAGCGGTTCCGGGCGTTCTCCGCAGTCCACGATCCATGCCTTGGAGTCATCGGTCTCATCGGCGACGATGAAGGCATTGGTCTGGTAATCACCGAGGGGGACCATGGCGAGGATGGGCTGGTCCCGTTCTTTGGAATCCGGTGTGTTCATGGTCCGTACAGTATGACGCGTCACCAACCGCCGCCCGCCCCGGACATGAAATGGAACTTCGATGATCAAGACCAGAATCGACACCGAGCAGACCGCACCCGCACACATGGACGGTGTGAAGGACGTGTCGATGAGGGTCCTGCTCGGCGCGGAGCATGGGATGCCCCACTTCTCCATGCGACACTTCGTGGTCGAGCCCGGAGGACACACCCCGCGACACCGCCACGACTATGAACACCAGGTCGTGGTCCTCGCTGGGCGTGGCGAGGCGGAGCATGCAGGCGAGACCGTCACCTTCAGCAAGCACGACGTGATGTACGTCGAAGCAAACGCGATCCATCAGTTTCGAAACCTCGGCGACGAGCCGATGGAATTCCTCTGTCTCGTTCCGCGAGAGCGCGATGGTGGCGGAGAGGTGCCCGGCTCATGATTTTCCGGTTCACGCCGATTCTCGCCGTGCTGGTGTCGACCGGCCTCGCGATCTGGGCCTCGGTGGAGATGTCCCAACCCTGGGCCGCCCCTCTCCTCACCGGGGCGGTCGCGGGAGGTCTGGTGGGGATCTCGATGATCGGTTCGATGGTTCGTCGCCAACCCGCCTCGGGTCGGGACGGTGATCATCCGACCACCGACGAGAGACTCGGCCGCATCGAGGAGCATGTGATGCTCTCCGACGGGGCCAAGAAGCTGCTGTATCGGGACCGGGAACTCGATCTTCTGAGGATGATTCTCGAACAGGACATCGCGGCCGGGGACCACGACGCGGCCCTTCGACTGGTCGAGGAACTGGGGGGACAGTTCGGCCGACTGGAGGAGGCCGAACGTCATCGGGGCAGGATCGACTCCCTCCGGAGGGCGGAGGTCGAACGACGGGTCGCGGAGGGGATGGACACCATCCGAAGGCACATCGCCAGCGGCGAGTGGGGTGCCGCCACCCTCACCGCCGACCGCCTGCGTCGCCTCCTGCCACACGCACCCGGCCTCGAGGGTCTTCGCAACGAGATCGCCTCCGCCCGGCACCGACACGTGATCGAGCTCGAGGCCGGCATGCGCACCGCCCATGCCGAGGGACGCATCGACGATGCCATGCAGCTTCTTCGCGATCTGGATCGACATCTGGTCGGCGAGGAATCCTCGAGGGCGGTGGATGTGGCGCAAGCGATCATCGTGGCCCATCGCGATCTCCTCGGATGCCGGTTTCGCGATGCGGTCGGGGCGAGGAGATGGGGCGAGGCGGTTGATATCGGCGGGTCGATCATGCGGGATTATCCCAATACCCGGATGGCTGAAGAGGTCGGATCGATGCTTTCCCTCCTCGGCCAGCGTCGCGATGCCGCTGCCGAAAGCGAGCATCCGCCACCCCCCTCCAGCCCCTGAATCCGGTTCAACCGCCGCCGGCCTCGTATACTTCCGGGGTGCAACCGAATCGAACTCAGATCCGATTTCACTCCCTGAAGCATGCCTCCAGCCTGCTGCGGATCCTCTCGCTGGTGGCCGGCTCGGCCTTCATCACGGGCTGCGACACGATCAGCGAGGACTTCAACAACATCATGTCGGGCTTCAACCAGACCAGCCCCTACGAAGCCGCCGTGTGGGCCGCCGACTTCAACAATCCCGGAAAGCAGCGACAGGGAGTGGTCCTCCTGTCCAACGCGGATTTCGGAGGGGAGGAGGATTACCTCCAGCTCTACCGAACCCTGGTGGCGGACAGCCAGGATCCCCTGGTCCGCGCCGCGGCGATTCGAGCCCTCGGCCGCTGGGGACGGGGCGAGGACGCTCGGTTGATCGCGGAACAGCTCGGCAGCACCTCCACCCAGGTGCGCCTGGAATCCGCGATCGCCCTCCAACGGATCCATGAACCACCGATCGAGGACCAGATCTGGAAGCGACTGGTGATGGTCGACGAGGAGGAGGCGGTGCGCATCGAGCTGGCGATCGCCCTCGGCCAGTACGATTCCGACGCATCGTTCCAGGCGTTGTGCCTCGCCCTGGATGATCGCTCGCTGGCGATCAACCTGGCGGCCGCGGACAGCCTTCGAGTCATGACCGGACAGGACTTCGCACTGGATGCGAATGGATGGCTCTCCTGGTACGACGCCGTCCGAGGATCCTCCACAGATCCGTTCGCGGACGGGGAGACGTTCCTCTTTCCGACCTTCCAACGCAGGATCGGTTTCCTCGAATCCCTCGCCTTCTGGAATTCGACCACCTTCGAGCAGCCCGGCGTCCCCCGCGGAATGACCACGGCGACCAGATCGACCTACGAGGACGAGCCTGATCCCGACCGCGAATACGAGAATCTCGGCGAGGGCCCGTGAACGAGGGCCAACTTGATTCCGGGGCGGAGGGACGTGACGATCGGAAACCCTTCGATGATGCCGGGGTTCCCCCGGCGGGACCTCCAGATCCACACTCCGAAGGACCAGATGAGCCGACGCCGTCCGATGGAGACGGGGTGATTCGTTCCGGACGACTTGCCGGCAAGTCAATGTGGGCGGCGATTGGAATCCTCGCCCTCCCCGTGCTGTTGCAACAGACCCTGACCGCATTCGTCGGCCTGGTGGACAAGATGCTCTCCGGCAGCCTCCCGGATGCGATCGTGGTGCCCGCGATGGACGGGATCGGCATCGGTTCATTCGTCGGGTGGTTCGTATCCATCGCCCTCGGCGGTCTCGGACTGGGCGGCCAGGCGCTGATCTCCCGCGCGATGGGACGAGGAGACCAATTCGAATCGCACCGAGGACTGGGAACCACGCTCACGCTGGGGATCGGCTGGGCCACCCTGGTCGGGATCGCGATGTGGTTCCTGGTCGAACCGCTCGCGAGAGCGACCGAACTCACGCCGGAAGCGGCCCGCTACGCCGTGCAGTACGTCCGGGTGATGGCGGTCGCCATGCCGTTCTCCGGCGTGATGATGGTGGGATCTATGTGCCTCTTCGGAGCCGGGGAGACATTGAAGCCGAGTGTGATCGCCGCGTTGGTCAACGTGATCAACCTGATCGCGTCCTGGCTGCTTTCGGGAATCGATCTTCGGATCGGCGGCATCGTCCTCGACAATCCATTCGGCATCGATCCCACCAGCTGGGGTGTGATGGGGATCGCCGGCGGTACGGCCTTGAGCTGGGGGTTCGGCGCCCTCGCCACCCTCTGGGTGCTGGGCCGGGGCGTCAAGGACCTGCGATTGGAGTCACGTCACCTGGTTCCCGATCGGGGGATCGCCTGGCGAATCGTGCGGGTCGGCATCCCCAGCTTCATGGAAGGCCTCTCGATGTGGGCGGTGAGCCTGTTCGTGGTCGCGTTCATCGGGGACATCGCGAACCGGCAGGCCCTCGCGGACCCCACCATGGCGGTGGGAGGGCTGGTCGGTGCCCACATCATCACCGTGCAGTGGGAGGCGTTCAGCTTCCTCCCCGGCTTCGCGATGGGAACTGCCGCCGGAGCCCTGGCCGGCCAGTACCTCGGAGCCTCGAATCCGCGAATGGCTCGACGGGCAATCGGAGCGTGCACGGTGGTCGGGGTCGCGATCATGAGTCTGATGGGAGTGGGCTTCATGACCATGGGACGTCCCCTGACCGGGATCATCAGCGACAACCCGATCCATCTCGCGGAAGTCCCCCCTCTCCTGTTCATATGCGGCACCGTCCAGGCGTTCTTCGCCCTCTCGATGGTGATTCGCCAGGGATTGAGAGGGGTCGGAGACACCAGGTGGACACTGTTCATCACGACTGCCTCGAGCTACGGCATCAGGCTTCCCGCATGCTGGCTGCTTGGAGTCCACCTGGACTGGGGACTTCCCGGCATCTGGATCGGCCTGATGGGCGAAATCGTCATTCGAGGGCTTTTCTTCCTCGCCAGATTCCTCCAAGGCGGCTGGGCGAGGGTCCGGGTCTGATTGAGGAGTTGGAAACCGCCTCCAGCGGCTACCATCAGGAACAGAGAAGTCTCGAGATCCAAGATGATCAGACAAGCCACACCCCACATCCCCAAGCCCCACCCTCCGATGTCCCCCAAGGCGGATGCGATGGACCCGGGTCTCCATGACGCCCTGGTCACCGGCGAGACCAGGATCTCCCCGGAGCAGGCCCTGGATCTCTGGCACCGGATGCCTCTGGCGGATCTCGGGATGCTCGCGGATCGAAGATGCCGGGCCGTCCACGGCGATGCGATTCGCACCTACGTCATCGATCGCAACATCAACTACACGAACGTCTGCACCGCCAAGTGCACGTTCTGCGCCTTCCGACGCAGTCTCGGTGCGGAAGACGCCTACACCCTCGAATACGACGCCCTGCTCAACAAGGTCCGGGAGCTCGTGGACATCGGCGGCACTCAGATCCTCATGCAGGGCGGGATGAATCCCGAACTCCCGCTCGACTGGTACGTGGAGCTTCTGCAACGCATCAGATCCGAATTTCCCCAGGTCCACGTGCATGCATTCAGTCCTCCTGAATTCATCGAGTTCGTGAACTTCTTCGATCCCAAGGGCAGCACCCTGAAGGAGAAGGTCCGGACCGTCATGCAGCCGCTCGTCGAAGCGGGACTGGATTCGCTTCCCGGTGGCGGAGGCGAGATCTTCGCGGATGCGGTCCGACGGAAG
>MDTG01302232.1_pt1 | contig 11162 bp, 11 predicted proteins | sample 811421 | NCBI WGS metagenome assembly MDTG01 (sample SAMN05326645, study PRJNA326480) | marine metagenome | isolation source: seawater | place: Pacific Ocean: South East | collected 2011
CTAGCACAAGGGGGAAAGCACCTGTCAACACATTGAAATATAATGTAACTAACAATAGGCTCTACCCCAATCATAGAGCTTTTTTTACCTGGTGTCAATCAAAAAAACCAGTTTGCTAAGTGGCACAATGCGGGCGGTTAACCCCCTTGATTGGATTCATACTGTGTTCACACGCAACCCACCACAATGCGCTACGTCACCTTCAACCTCCGCATCAGCATCCCTCAGTTCGTGAACCCCATGATCGTGCTGTGGGGCATCAAGGCATTCTGTGTCTCCTGCTTTAAGGCAAAGGTCACGGATGTGCTCATGGATGGTGTAGAATCGTTTGACATCAGGCATTTTGACCGCTGGATGGAACAGCAAAAAAAGACACCTAACAAAGTGTCACAACTGAAGACACCTATCGGTCTGATGCCTGTACAATAAGGATAACAAGCGGGGGTGATGCATCCCGCTCAAAACACATCAGCATTCAATCGCTTTTTTAATTATGAACTTCAACGTTACTGGTTCCTCTGCTATCGCTTCCGCTTCCATGGAAGGCGACCAGGTGACCATTGCCTTCACCAGCAACCCCGAAAAGCAGTACACCTACCGTGCTGTGGATAAGGATGCATTCCAGTCCTCTTTTGTGAATGTGAATGAGAAGGGTGAAAGTGTCGGTCGTTTTATCACCTCTGCCATCAAGACTGAGGCGCTGGTTCAAAACGTCTGAGAATCTCGACTAGATGTGCGCGTGAGAATCTCGACTAGATGCGGGCACTCACGCGCATAATCAAATCACAGTTCTCATATTGTATCAAAATCTATCAATTCTCTTGATAGATCTTCCCCTCTCACACAGGATCATGTACAATATGGGAACCGTGATAAACACGGTTTTTTCTTCGGTTTTTTACAGGGTTTTTACACATGTGCGCGATTAAGTTTGCTTCAGTTAAACCACTGTCTTCTAAAGCGAAGAATCGATTCTGTAACTTAATGTCACGGAATCCCGTGTGTACTGTTGAGCAGGACCATGGGGATCGTTTGTTCCTCACGTCTTCTAACGGTGGCAATCACTTCTGGGTGGATCTGATGGGCGATGCCGATTGGTTGGTCCAGATTGCAGATTGTCATAAGTGCCAGTCTGAGATTGTCACACCTTGATATTGAGAATCAGTTGCAAGAGTCTGTGGTGGGTGTAATGCAACTGATTCTCATTCTCAATAATTTTTGATCAGAATCTCCTATCACTCGCCACAAAAACGTCAACCGCAGGTTTACAACACTTAACGCAACCTTTAATTAACACTTTGTTGCGTGGATGTCAGGGAAGTAAGACTCAGATTCTCTTCGGATTTAACCCGTTGCCAACCGTGTTCAGCGGCGCTACCTTGTGAACACAAGCGGCGGCAAAGTAAACACAACGCCCCGCCAAATCCCTTCTCCCGCAACGGTTCTCATCATGGCATCACACAACGCAATCCTCGGAATGTTCTTCCAAGCGAACATTTTAGACCGACAGATCGGCATGGATTGGTACAGCAACGCCCATGGCATTGTGAAAAGAATTGCCGCAGATTATAAATTCTCACCTGAGCAGATCGCAGGCGCAATGGCGGCGCTGTCTCCAAACAACAAATGGGAGAGAAATTGCGTCGATTGTGAGAACTTAGCAAAGGCAATCCGTGCCGATCTTGATCCTTTTGAGACGAAAGTCTGCACCTTTAAGAAGAACAAAGCGAAGGCAATTGCGATCCTTATGGGTAACTTAGACTCCGACGCTATTTGTGACATTTTGAAGGGTCAGAAAGTTATTGCTTTTTACCTAAACATTTTGCACAACGGTGTAACTGAGTCGCCCTGTATTGATGGGCATGCTTTTAACATTTGGGCGGGAACTGTTAGCGGTTTGAAAGATGTTCCTTCAATGACTCCTAAGGCGTTCAAAAACATTCAGCAGGATTATTGTCGCGCCGCTGAGATCGCTTCAGGCGTGACAGGGGAGAGAATCAGCGCAGGGCAGATCCAAGCGATCACTTGGGTCGCCTACAGGCGGATTCACAAAGGTCTCGTTTGACCCTTGCCAACCGTTCGAGATCTGGCAGAATGGAACCGAACAACACTTCTCCCACCATGGAAACAATGGAACCGAAAGGAAACGAACTGCGGGCGCTAAGCGATCTGAACCGCGCCAGGGTCTGTCAGTTCATCGTGATGCCTGCTCAGGCGACCGCTGTTGATTGGTATGAGGGCGACTGGTGCTGCGATATGGCGGAAGCGGTCGAGATCGCTAAGACGCACGATCGAGTTACAGGGGAACCCGCCACCATATGGAGAACGCCGCAGGGCGAACCGTATGCGATCAGCACCAGGGCGCGGGGACAGTGGATCTCCCCACGGTCGGCAACCTATAGAGGCGTCCCGTACTGGGCGCACCTTGTAAGGGCGCTCTGATTCCACAGATTCCACAGAGTTCTCCACAGATCAGCGACCCTTATGGGTCGCTTTTTTTTGTGCTCATTATTGTTTCAATGGGCTACAAGTTATGTCAGCATTTGAGAGTGGACACAAATAAAAGTGGTTTATTTCATTATATAACGTAACAATGCCACTTTGTGAACTGGCACAGTCGCTGAGATCCCTTGCGGCGCAAGGGGTTTGGGCAGTGTGGACACATTCGTGAGTGTCCATAGGCACTGATTAGCATTCGTTATGGCAGTCTATGGGTATGATAAGATATACTAATGTGTGCCCCTGACCCCGCCCCCGATTAAAAATGGGTCACTACCCTAACCTACAGAGGTGACAGATCGAGTGAGTGATTTCGATTGCATATAAAAAAATTCGCCCAAAATTTTTCGGACGAAAAGGTTGATATATAAAGAGGTGTCTGGGCGCTCTCGTCTGAACAACGATTGATTAATAGTCCACACCCATCACTTATAAATTTTACCAGTTTCCGACATGATATACTCGGAGACTGCCACGGAATTTTTACAACGACGCTTCATGCGATTCTCATAATCTGCGACCCTAGGGTACATCCAGTTTGCATGACGATTCTCGGAGAAGATTGAGAATGAGAAGATGATTGCGGTAATGTTCTCTCCTGCCAAGGACCATCGATGATCCGTAAAGATAAATGCGGAGTTTTCTTCACTTTCATCTTTGAAGATATTTTTATTCTTCTCTACGACAGTCCCCCCATCAAAAAGATTAAGATCTTTCCTTTGAGAGTCTGTGAGATACTTCATACCTTTGTCTAGGTAATATACAACGTTTATAAACTTATCATTTTTGTATTTGATATCAGTAGTATTTTTAAGTCTATATCCACTAGACCAATGAAGAGGACATTCATTAAAACTAAGACTTCTATCCATTCGGTATCTTTCTGAGGAATCCCATTTCATTGCATAGATGGCATGCGGATAGACTCGGTGACCATTGACGCATGGTTCTTTATATTCCCACGTTCTTTTTAAAAGATCTGGATTTGTTTTCTCCAAGTATCTTCTAACCTTTTGAGCCATAGTAACAGTAAAGGTATTCCAGATCTCTTTTTTATAAGGATAAGGAGATGCCATATCTTTATCAATAAGACCATGCTCATCAATAATACTATCAGTAGTTAAAGGAGACTTCTTATATTTTGTCTCATAGTTCTTCTCAATCACACAGTGTGGATGTAGGTTATGTTCAAAATGCCAGTCAACTTCTTTACGAAGTTCATTGATATCATTCTTTTTGAAGATCTCACGACACTTCGCGTACCGACCGTTGATAATGTCCATTATGTGTTATACTATGATTGGGTAACTGAACAACTAGTTATGTCACAAAAACCCTATTGGAATATCTGGCGAGTACTCTTCGTTGGTCTGGTTATCCGTAATCCAAAGGTACTGCTCGTACCCCTCGGGTTTATACTTGCAGTCATATATAATTCTGTAGTGAATTAGACAAATGAACTATAAAATTTATCACATCTACGATTGTGAAAACGAAGGTAAATGTGAATATGCTGTTTTGTCTGAAGAAGAGTTCCCAAAGGTATGGGAGACTCTCGATAAAACAAGATACGAATATGTAAAATGTACTGTTGATAATGCAGACATACAGGATGCATCATATTGACATTACATAGATAACCTGTTAGAATTGAACTGAAAAAAATCTAAACTCATGGCAAAAGGATTTACTGTTAAGGCATCAGCACCTACCAAACCCAAAGAAGATTGGGATTATCAGGCGATTAGGGAGAGAATGAAGGGTAAAGCAATCGTATTCTGCCTTCCTGGTAGGAACTGTTCTTATACCTTCCTTAAGTCGTTTGTCCAATTGTGCTTTGATCTGGTACAAAATGGAATGACCATTCAGATCTCTCAAGATTATTCCTCTATGGTTAACTTTGCACGTTGCAAGGTTCTTGGAGCGAATGTTCTGCGTGGTCCTAAGCAAATTCCCTGGGATGGTAAACTTCCCTATGATTATCAACTCTGGATTGATAATGACATTGTATTCAATACTGAAAAGTTCTGGCAACTCTGTGATCTCGCAGTTCCTGGTCCAGACAAAGACGGAAACGAGCAACCTGAGCGAGAGATCGCAGCTGGTTGGTATGCCACCGAAGATGGGATGACCACCTCTGTTGCTCACTGGTTGGAAGAAGATGACTTCCGCAAGAACGGCGGTGTCATGAACCATGAGACCGTAGAATCCATGGGTAAGCGTCGTAAACCCTTTACGGTTGACTATACTGGCTTTGGATGGGTTATGATCCGTAAAGGCGTCTTCGAGCGTCTTGAGTATCCTTGGTTCGCTCCTAAGATGCAAGTCTTTGAATCTGGAGCGGTTCAAGATATGTGCGGAGAAGATGTCTCATTCTGTCTTGATGCCAAAGAAGCAGGCGTTGAAACCTGGTGCGACCCTCGTATTCGTGTCGGTCACGAGAAGACTCGTGTCATCTGATATGCAACGAGTCAACATTAAATGTAAGGGACGTAAGATTTATTCTGACATCCCTTTTGATGAGGCAGCAGAAATCCTTCAAGAACTTGCTATGCAGTACTATGAAGGTGCTGACTTTGAACCTTCTGATCTTGAACTAGAACCTATTGAGTAATTATTATGGCAAAAGTTAAAAAGTCTCTACTCGGAACCGCTTTCATTGAGTCTACCCCGAAAAAAACTCGTCAGGGAAGCGGACAGCATACGAAATATGCCGCTACCTCGCGTAACTCGGCTAAAAAGCGTTACAAAGGACAAGGACGGTAAATAGTAATAGTTAAGAACTATTGCTATGGCAGCATTAATCTGTAATCTTCCTGCTGTTGAAGTTTGGGTACGTAAAGAATACCTTACTGACCATCAATTTGGTCATGGTGAATTTGTTAAAGGCGTCTGGGTATCTTGCAAAAGCATACCTGGACGTGCTTTTTATTTTGAGACATATTTACCAGAGTATGCTGCGATGTACGATAAACTACCTATCAGCGCGTTTCTCTCAGAGCCTGTTCTACCAGATCCAGACATGAATCTTCCAAATTTACAGTTTTGGAATTGCATGGACTATGGAGTTGTATCCATTCAAAAACAATTCATTGGATCGATGGACTTTGAACTATATACTAGAGACCATGGGATACAAAAAGGCACATATATTTGTACAATAGACAATTATCACCAAGATTGTGATATGATTGACTATGCAACAAGCGAAAATCCCGCTGAGCATAAGTCTCATAACCTCATTGAACTGCAAAATGGTCAATACGCACTCTATCCAAACAACAGAATGCGTATTTTTGACAACAGTTTGACCCCTGTTGAACCAAAAATGCCTGATTTTAAGGTTTCTACAGAATTTTACTCAGTTGAGAATGGTTTTGATCGTCTTGGTATGGGTAGAGAAGACGAATATTTCTGGAAAACAGCAAAAGAACGTAAAGAAGAGGGTATTGAGACCTACAAATCACAAGAAAACAGACCTCTTGATACACAATAGGGATAGTAACCCCTCTAAAAGTTCCAAAAATCAAGTAACGGAGCAAAAAATGGGCAATTATCACAAAGTCGATAAGGGAGAACTCTTCATTCAGGAGGGAATGACACTAATTACCGAAGTTGACAGTGACAAATACCTTGATATGGCATCACGTCGCCGTCGTGCTAAGCAAAAAGATGGACTTCATGCGCCTGAAGACAACTATGTTGAGCGTCTAGAAGACTAATCTTAGTAAAAGTGTGATAAATAAGTGATAAGGCAAACTTTTCATAAATATCATGCCGCTTGATCGGACAAGTAGGGGTTTTAAAGACATAAGTCTCACGTTAAAGAGAAATCCTTTGACGCGGGACTTACTTGCATTAAAAAATGAGTACGCTATAGCAAGATCAGTTCAGAATTTAGTTCTAACTATCCAGGGTGAGAAGCCTTTTGACCCCGATTTTGGTTGTGCTGTCAATAGACTCCTATTTGAGAACATAAGTTTCTTCACTGCAAAGAGTTTAAAGGATGAAATTGAGGTTGTAATTAAACAAAATGAACCTAGAGTCGAACTGGATCAAATAAATGTGGTCCCAAATTACGACGAAGGGCAAATGGATGTGACGATTAAGTATTTTATAGTTGGAATTGACGTTCAACCCCAACAATTACAATTTGTATTACTACCGTCACGATAAATGTCACTAGTCAACGTAGCATCTCTAGATTTTAATGAAATCAAGGAGTCAATAAAGAGCTTTCTGCGGGCAGATGGCAAATTTACTGACTATGATTTTGAAGGATCTAACTTCTCTGTCCTTCTGGACACGTTAGCATATAACACTTATATTAGTTCTTACAATGCTAACATGCTCAGTAATGAGGTGTTCCTTGATGGTGCAACTTTAAGAGAGAATGTAGTCTCCTTAGCAAGAAACCTTGGTTATCTTCCTAGGTCTGTAACAGCGTCTAGTGCTCGTATATCGTTCTATATTGATCTATCGTCCTTTGCCACCAATCCAGTCTCTGTAACGCTCCGTAAGGGCATTGTAGCGACCTCTGCGGTTAGTTTTGGTGGTCGTAGTTATGTGTACTCCATTCCTCAAGATATAACAGTTCCAGTATCAGGAAGTCTTGCATCTTTTGATAACGTTGAAATATATGAAGGTGCATATGTTCAGAACACATTTACTGTAGACAGTAATAATAAGAACCAAAGATTTATACTTCAAAACCCAAATATAGACACAAATTTGATTAGGGTAGAAGTAAGAGAAAGTAAGAATAGTAATATAACCAGATTATACAAATTTGCCGATAATTTGACAGCGATCAAACCGACAGATGATGTATTCTTTATTAACGAAATTGAAGATCAAAGATATGAATTGATATTTGGTGACGGGTCATTTGGAAGTAAACTTAAGACTGATAATTTCATTCTTGTAAACTATGTTGTCACCAATGGTGAAAAAGCAAACGGCATCGATTCTTTTAGATTTTCTGGAAGATTCTTCGACAATAATGGTAGTCCTGTAAAGATCGTAGCACCCCTCGTAACGACCCTAGAAGCGTCGGGACAGGGTGCTGCTATAGAATCTGTCGAGTCCATCAAAAAACTCGCTCCTAGGGTCTATGCGTCACAGAACAGGGCGGTTACAGCGTCAGACTATGAAGCATTGATTCCACAAATATATCCAGAAACAGATTCTGTATCGGTATTTGGTGGAGAAGAACTTGACCCACCAAAATATGGTAAAGTCTTCATTACGGTAAAACCAAAGAATGGTTCTTACTTACCAAATATTGTAAAAGATAATATCAAAACCACATTAAGAAATTACGCTGTTGCTGGAATTATTCCAGAATTTATTGATCTGAAGTATTTGTATATTGAGTATCAAGCAAGCGTATATTATAACCAGAATCTTGGAGATGCTTCAAAAATAAAAGGATTAGTTCAGAAGAATATAGAATCTTTCGCCAAATCTGATGAGTTAAATAGATATGGTTCTAGATTCAAATACAGTAAATTTTTGAAGTTAATTGATGATTCTTCAAATGCAATCACTTCCAATATTACGAATGTTGCAATAAGAAGAGACTTTAAAGTCACTTTAAATGATGCTTCAGAATATGAAGTTTGTTTTGGTAATAGATTTCATATCAAAAATCCCAATGGTTATAATATAAAGACTAGTGGATTCTCAGTTGCTGGCGTTACAGGAACTGTCTATATGTCAGATGAACCTCTTACTCCTGAAACTGGCGTAGTATTCTTATTCAAACTTGACTCTACAGGAGAACCAGTTGTCGTTCGCGACAGTATCGGAACCATCGATTACAAAAAAGGAGAAATTAAGATAAATGCAGTACAAATAGTCGCAACATCTAAAGTAAAATTTGGAGATTCTGTTATAGAGGTGTCTTCCCTGTCACAATCTAACGATATTATTGGATTACAGGATCTTTACCTTCAATTAGATACATCATCTTCAGTTGTACAGATGGTGTCAGATACAATTTCTTCAGGAATCGATCTATCTGGATCACAATACATCTCTTCTTCCAGCTACATTAACGGACAATACATAAGACTCTAGGAATATGAACAACGAAAGAGTAAATATCTACAACTTAGTCTCAGATCAACTTCCTGAGTACGTAAGAGATTCTTATCCAGAGTTTGTTAACTTTTTGGAAGAATATTACAGAGGATTAGAAAGTCCTGGTGGATGTTTGGACATTATTAATAATATTGATGAGTATGTAAAATTAAATAATTTATCAGAGCTTACTTTTAGTACAGAAACTAGTGGACCCATCGGTTTTACTACAAATTCTATACAAGTTAAGTCCACTGCTGGATTTCCCAAAATAAATTCATTAATTCAAATTAATAATGAGATAATTTATTACAGAGGGACTACTGAAAATGAATTCCTCAACTGCTCAAGAGGATTTTCAGGAATTACATCATATTTTGATAATGATTCAAGATCTGTTGGATTTACAGAGAGTCAAAAACAGTTTCATAATACTGATACTACTGTTTTTAACTTAAACGCACTATTTTTAGCGGAATTATATAAAAAATATAAACGCCAATATGCTCCAGGATTCGATAATCTTAGTTTTTATGAAAATATTAACGAAAAATCTGTCGTTGCAAAGATAAAAGATTTTTATAATTCAAAAGGTGCTAATAGTTCCTTTGATGTTTTATTCAAATTGCTTTGGGGCACTGGAGTTTCTGTTGTCAAACCAAGAGATTTCCTAATTCAAGCATCTGATGCTGATTATAGAATTACCAGAGATTTGGTGATTGAAAAATTAGACGGAAATCCACAAGACTTAGTAAACAGAACTCTCTTCCAAGATGAGACCGATGTTATCAGAAAAGCAGCGGGAACTATTACAGATGTTGAGAGTTTGTTTAGAGATGGTAGAGAATATTACAAATTAAGTCTGGATTATAATCCAGAAATAGAAACATTTGAATTTTCTGTTCATCCAAAAACAAGAATTACTAATCCAGTTGGTCTTGGTCAAACATATCTTGATGTTGACTCAACTTTGAGTTTTCAACCATCTGGAGATTTAGTTTTCATTGATAATGGTGTAAGATATGAAATTCCATACGAATATAAGAGTTCAACTCAATTCTTTGGACTAAGTGCTCCAGTTCCTATTGGATTGAATGAAGAAGTTACAACTCCAGATTTTGCATACGCAATTGATGATTTTGGAAGACAGATTAGAGTAAAAATTACTGGTGTTTTGGGTGAATTAAACTTCGCTAAAGAAGATTCATATTTTTATGAAAATAAGGATGAAGTTCAAATTGTATCTCTTGGTGCAGATAGTACCCAAGCTAGAGTTTCAAGTTGGATTACTAATGCTGCTCCAACATATGAAATTGACTCCATCGTTCAAGTAGCATTAAAACTGAATGGTGCAGCACAGTATAGAATTACAACCTTTGATGATAATATCTTTACTCTTGGTGATATTGGAACAGTAACTGGATCTGATGGATCACAGTATGATATTTTTGTAATTGCAGTTTCTGATAAAAATGTATTTGATATTAACTTAACCACACAAATTAATACTACAACAGTAAAATATAGTATAAGGAAGGGTATTTCTAAAAGTAAATCCACTTCAAATCCATACTTAGCAGATATATCTGCCAATGTTCAGAATGTATACATTGCCAATGAGGGCAATGAAGAATGTGCATATGTAGTATCCCCTTCATTACCAGATTACTACAATACTCCAATTAATACAGAAGACCTTTCTGTCGTATTTAGTGGACAGTTTGCAGGAAAGGATATTAATATTGGAACAAATGCATTTATAACTGGAGATTCAGTTTATTACAGTTATAACAATAATTTTGGATTAAATATTGCCGAGGGTCAATATTTTGTATATAAACTAAATGCATCTACTATTAGACTTGCAACCAGTAGAGCAAATATTAGAAGTGGAATTTTTATTAGCGTATTTGGAACTGTCATTGACAATAAATTAGAACTTCTGCGGAATAAAGGACTACAATTACGCAGTCAAGGACTCATAAGAAAATTCAGATCACCAGTTCCCAAGTCTTTAGACGAAAAAGACATTCCAATCTCCCCAGGTGGAATTGGAATGTTCTTAAACGGTGTTGAAGTAAGTTCTTACAAATCATCTGATATTTTATATAACGGTCCAATACAAGAGGTTATTGTATCGTCCCCTGGTGACAGCAACTATGATGTTATTAATCCACCTGTTCTAGAAATTGTAGATAACGAAGACAGTACAGCAGCAACTTCTGGAATTGGAACTGGTGCTGCAGGTGTTTGTAACGTTAGAGGATCTTTATCAAGAATTAATGTTATTGATAAAGGATTTGACTACATCGAAGAACCAAAGATTACTATTTCTGGAGGAAATGGCACAGGTGCAGTTGCAAAATGCAAACTTACAAAAATAACTCACCAAAGAACATTCAACGCAGGTAGTTTATACCAGAACGTTAGTGTCAACAACAATTCTATTGGATTTGGAACATTCCACAAATTTAGAAATTTTGAGAAAGTTGTATATAAAACTGATAATCAGTTAGGTATTCAGGGTCTTGTTGATAACTCAATTTATTTTGTACAAACAGTTGATGATGAAACAATAA
>MDTG01415473.1_pt1 | contig 11162 bp, 11 predicted proteins | sample 811421 | NCBI WGS metagenome assembly MDTG01 (sample SAMN05326645, study PRJNA326480) | marine metagenome | isolation source: seawater | place: Pacific Ocean: South East | collected 2011
ATCATTTTTGCTGCTTCTAGTTCCATTTTTCCTCCTTTTTTTTGTTAGTGATGTAAATTTAATGCATCGTTTAAATAAATGCATGTCAAAATTGCAAATACATAGGCTTGTAAAAATGCTACCAATATTTCTAAACCTGTAAGTGCAACAGAAAAAGTAAGAGGAAGCCATCCTCCAATTAAACCTAAACTAATAACAAATCCCCCAAAAACTTTTAACATTGTATGACCAGCCATCATGTTAGCAAACAGTCTTACTGATAAACTTATAGGTCTACTTAAATATGAAATAATCTCTATGATACTAATAATTGGTAACAATACTATTGGAACTCCGCTAGGCACAAATATTTTTAAATATTTAAAACCATGCATAATAAACCCAAGTATTGTCACTCCAATAAAAATAAATATTGCAAAAGTTAATGTTACAATTATATGGCTTGTTACAGTGAAAGAATAAGGCAACATTCCAACCATATTGCAAAATAAAATAAAAATAAAAAGACTAAATATAAACGGAAAATAAGGTTTCGCCTTTTTCCCAGCCGTATCGCTAATCATTTTAGCTATAAAGTTATAAAGCATTTCAGACAGAAGTTGAGCTTTGTTTGGAATTAACTTTTTTTCTCTTGTCCCCAGTAATAACAATAAAGCTACTAGCGCAGCACTTATCAGCATGAAGAGACTAGCGTTTGTGAATGATAAATCTACACCAGATATTTCAATTTCCGGTCCAATTCTGTGTACTTTAAATTGGTGCATTGGATTTGTAGCCATGGTCTAATCTTCTTCCTTTTGCATTCTTTTTGCAGCCCTAAAAACATTAATGATCCCTGCAGCGGCTCCAAAAAGAAAGAATAAAATTATTAATATTGGTTTAGTATCAAACCAGCTATCTAAAATAAACCCAATAATTGTCCCAACTATTACTGCAGCCACCAGTTCAGTGCCTAACTTAAAAGCATTTCCAAGATAATTACCTTTACCTTTATTGTCTCTAATATTATTTTTACTTGCTAACTTAGATTTTGCAATTTTAAGGCGAGTTTTAATGTCCTCTAAATCACTCATTTAATTCTAGGCTACTAATTCCTCTGCTTTTTGTAAATTGACAGCAACCAATTTACTAATTCCTTTTTCAGGCATTGTTACACCGTAAAGTCTATTCATTTTAGACATCGTAAGAGCATGGTGGGTTATAATTATAAATTTAGTTTTAGTTACTGAAACAAGCTCATCTAATAAAGCACAAAATCTTGTTACGTTTGCATCATCCAAAGGAGCGTCTACCTCATCTAAAACACATATCGGAGATGGATTTGTTAAGAAAATTGCAAATATTAATGATAAAGCTGTAAGGGCCTGTTCTCCACCTGATAATAAAGTAATAGACTGCAATCTTTTACCTGGAGGAGAAACCAACATTTCTAAACCAGCTTCTAATGGATCGTCAGAGTCAACTAATTCAAGTTTTGCATTTCCACCGTTAAATAATTTTGTATAAACCTCATTAAATTTTTTGTTAACCCTCGAAAAAGCCTCTAGTAATCTTTCCCTACCTCTTTGGTTAAGTTCATTAATACTTGTTTTTAATTTAACTATTCCAGAGACAAGGTCCGATCTGTCATCCTCCATTTTTTTAATTGTTTCTCTAAATTTTTCAGTTTCTATGTCCGCTCTTAAATTCACTGACCCCATAGCCTCTCTGCTTTTTTTTCTTTTTTCCAACTTTTGCTCTTGTTCAGATACTGAGGGCACGTTCTCATTTTCAATAATATCAGACATATTTAGTAAGTTGTTTATATTTTCTATTTTTAATTCATTTTTCATCATATAAGTCAGATCCATTTTTCTCTGATCAATCCCTTCGGTCGTTGCCTCGAGCCTCGCCTTACCTTCTCTAAGAACAGTAAATTTTTCCTGAACAGATTTTAAATCTTCGTTTATTGCCTCATATTTTTTTTCAATTTTTTCTATTTCCACTTCAATTTCTTCATTATTCTTTTTTGTATTTTCTAAATTTTGAAGATTTTGTCCTTTGTTTATTGCAATTTTTTCAGGATTTTTTTGATTTTCCTCCAATTCTATTTCTTTATCTTTTTTTCTCACATTCAGTTTAATAAGCATTTTTTCTGAATTTAATTTTAGGTCTTTCCAATTTTCTAATTCTTGATCAATACTTTTAATTCTTTCTTTTCTTTTAATAGAGTTTTCGTGGATAGATTCATTTTTTCCAAACATCGATGCATATTTTTCTTGCGAGGTTGTTATAGCATCTACCAATTCTTTTAAGTTAATAGTTAGATCATTTATCTCAATCTTTTGGATGTTACTTATTTGATTTTGCAAAATATCTTTAAGCTTAATATTATTTTTTTTTGCTTCATCGATTCTATTTTCATTGAGTAAAATATTTGTATTCTCACCAATTTCTTTTAATTCCTCAAGAATTTTTTGCTGACCTTTAAAATCATATGAACTCAGTTTTTTTTCAAAAAAATTATCAAATTTTATTTGTCTGTCTTTTAATTCTTGTTTGGCAATGTCAAGATTTATTTCTGACTTTTTCTCGATGTCGTGTAATTCCCTTTCTGTTCTTATAAGCTCATTTTTTTCCTCTAAAATTCTTTTTTCATTCAAGGATGCATCTAATGATATACTCTTCTCTCTTTCTATATCAGAGTCGATAAGCTTTATATTTTCTAAAATTTTTCTATTTAATTCTTTAATATCCTTTTCTCTCTCATTTAAATTTGAAATTTCTAAATTTAACTTTTGCATCTTTGAAAGATTTTCCATTTTTTTATCTCTTAATGGTTGAATTTTTTTATTTTCTTCTTCTACTAAAATATTGTTGTGATTTAGATCTTTCTCAACTTGACCTATTTCATTTTGAATTTCATCTGTCGTTTTTTTAATTTCATTTTTTTCTTGATCAATTTCTTGTATTTTAAGATAATATAAACCTGCTTCAATAGACCTAATTTCTTGAGAGATCTCTTTATACTTACTAGCTTCTTGAGCTTGCTTTTCTAAATTTTCTAATTGCTTCTCCTGTTGACGCTTAAGTTCATCTGCTCTTTTAAGATTATTTTCAGCTGCACCCAATCTAGTTTCTGCTTCGTGTCTTCTTAAATGTATGCCGGAGATTCCAGCTGCTTCTTCTAAAACAGACTTTCTTTCGGAAGGTTTCGCTGTAACAATCATTCCGATTCTTCCCTGACTTATCATTGATGGAGAATGCGCTCCTGTCGACAAATCTGCAAAAAAAGTTTGTGCATCTCTTGCCCTTACTTCTTTATTGTTAATGTAGTATTTCGAACCTTTCTCTCTCTCGATCTTTCTTTTTATAATCACCTCATCCAAATCAAGGTACTGACCCTGACCTTCTTTTTCTGAGTTATCTATCATTATAGATACTTCCGAAATATTTTTAGCGGGCCTGTTAGATGTTCCTGAAAAAATTACATCTTCCATTCCAGAGCCTCGCATACTCTTCGCCGATGTTTCGCCCATGCACCACCTTAAAGCTTCAACTATATTGGACTTACCACAACCATTAGGACCAACAATTCCAGTTAATCCCTCTTCAATAAAAAAATTAGTTTTATCAAAAAAAGATTTAAAACCCGATATTTCTATTTTTTTAAATTTCATATTATAAAATTTTTTCTATTATTTTTTTAAAATCATTATAACTATGTTTTCCATCATATTTTTTCTCGTTTATAAAAATAGTTGGGGTAGACTCGATCGAATATTTTTTTTGCGCCATTATTCTTTCATTTAAAATTTCATTTTCGATATTTTCATCTTTTAAACAATTATTAATTCTATCATTATTCAAACCATGTTTCTTTGCAATTTTACTTAAATTAGAATTTATATTGTTAATATCTGAGCCGCCGGCCCAATCATCCTGCTTATCATAAATCTCATTTAATAATTCGATTCTTTTTTTACCATTTTGAACACAATTTAAAATTTTTTCACCATTCAAAGCGGCTAAATCCAAGGGAAACCCATGATGCTCATATCTAACAATATTTGTATCAATAAAATCTTGTTTTAATTTTTTGAAGATTTTTTTATGAAAATTTGCACAATGCGGACATGTAAGGGAGGAAAAAACTTTAATAATTACTTTAGAGTCTTTATTTCCCAAAGAAGTTAATTCAACTTTTTCATTTGAAAAAACTATGCCAGAGGCTGAAAAAAAAATTAAAACAAATAATGATAAAATTTTTTTTACGGGCATAATATCACTTCAATTTTTTGTTTATAAATTGTGTTGCTAACTTATTTAGTTTTTTCTTAAGACCTAAATTTTCTATCTCATTAATTTTTTTATTATAGTTTTTATTTTCTTTATAATTAAAAAAATTTTTGTCTTTAATATTTATTTTATCATCTAATAAAATTATTTTTATCTGATTAATAAAAGTATAACCAAAAAATGAATTAATTTTATCCTTAATATCTTTTTTCGAATATTCTACTTCAAGTTGGTCACCATGACCAACATTAAGGAAAAGAATACCATCAGCAAATTCTTTATTAGTTTTTATAGATTTTGGATAGCAAATTTTTGAGATTTTTTTGCCCACAATTTCAGTCCAATTATTTAATATTGAGGAATAATTGTGACCTCCTTTTTTTAGGATTTTATTAACTGCTCTAGGCAAGGAGTTACCAACAGTCCTAAGGCCTTGAATAGAATACATTGATTTATTAATATATTTTTTTTTCTTATGCATATTAATAACAACTTATCAAAAATAATAATCAGTTGGTACGATAATAATAAACGCAGTTTACCTTGGAGAGTAAAATTTAATTCACCTGATAAGTTGTATTATAGACTATTGAGCGAGTTTATGCTTCAGCAAACTCAAGTTAAAACTGTGATACCCTATTTTTTAAGATTTACAAAAGAAATAAAAAATTTAAAAAAACTTTCTACAACTAGTGAAAGAAAAATTTTAAAACTCTGGGAGGGCCTTGGTTACTATCGGAGGGCAAAAAATTTAATAAAAACTGCGAAAATTATTATAAAAGAAAAAAAATCAGTTTTACCAAACAATATAAATGAAATAAAAAAACTTCCTGGCATCGGCGAATATACTGGAAATGTATTATTGGCCCTAGTTTATGATCAACCAAGATTAGGTCTTGATGGGAATGTAAAAAGAGTTCTATCTAGGATATTTAATAAGAATGAAAAAAATTTAGATTTTGAAGCAATTATAATTAAAAATAAAAAAAAATTATTACATCTTAAAAGAAATTCTGATTATGCTGAAGCAATGATGGAGTTCGGGGCTTTAGTTTGCAAGCCCAAGGAACCAAATTGTAATATTTGTCCAATTAGAAAAAATTGTAAATTTCACAGGTCTGGTAAAACTCTAAAGCTAAATAATTCAGTGAAAACTAATAAGAAGAGTTATAATATTTTTTGCTATTTAAATAAAAAAAAACAAATTGGTTTAAAAAAAAATAATAGTTTAGGGTTTTTAAAAGAATTTAGACTTCCAATTATTAGAGAAAAATCACACAAGGAAAACTTTAAAAATTGGAATTTTTTATGCAGTTATAAGAATTCTATTTCAAATAAAAAATTAGATATCTCTTTATATTACAAATTTGCAAAAAAAATTCCAAAGGATTTGAATTGGTGTTCGCTAAGTAGTAAAAATATTTTTTTACCGACTTTTACAAAAAAAATATTTAAACAAGTAGAGAACTTATATTAATGAAAAAAAAAATTGCAATAATTGGATCAGGAATTGCGGGGTTAACCGCTGCAAATTTATTTAAGAAAAATTCTAATTTTGAAGTACTAATTTACGAAAGGCAAAAAGAATTAAGCCTTGATGAGGGTTATGGAATACAATTAGCTCCAAATAGCATTTCTATTTTGAATAAACTAAATTTTTCTAAAATTGATTATGCAAATTTTTTTAACCCCTTAAAATTAAATTTTTATACTCGTGAAAATAAAAAAATTTGTGATTTAAATTTAGATAAATTTAATTCAAAAAAAGCTAAATATACGACTTTAAAAAGGTCAGTTTTAGTAGAATTTTTAAAAAGTGATTTATTTTTAAAGAATATAAAATTTGGGAAAGAGGTAAATAAAATTTCTAAAATAAAAGATAAATTATTAATAAATTTTGGAGATAATACCAATGACCTTGTCGATTATGTATTTGTTTGTGATGGCGTTTTTTCGAAAACAAAATCTTTAATTGAAAATAAAAATATTCCACCTGTTTATAATGGATCAATAGCTATAAGAACAATAATTAAAAACACAAAAGATTTTATTTTTGATAAAAAAAATATATCTTTAATAATGCTTAAAAATGCACATATTGTTATATATCCAATTAACAAAAAGAGTGAATTAAATTTAGTTTGCATTATTAAAAAAAAGTTAGCAAATCAAATTGACTTAAATTTACTAGTTAAAAATGAAATAGTCCCACAGAATAAAAATTTAGAAAATTTACTTCTCACCCCGTTAGAATGGTGGCCAATTTATGTAACTAAAAAGCCATATAAATCAAATTACAAAAATTTGTTTTATCTTGGTGATGCTTTTTACACATCTCCTCCATCAATGGCTCAAGGCGCATCTCAATCGATCGAATCAGCTTATGAATTATTTAATTTATTTTCTAAGGATACAAGAGATTTGCAAAATATTTATTTCCAACAAAGGTTAAAGAGGATTAAGCAGGTAAATAATAGATCAATCTTGAATCAATATTCTTTTCATTTATCAAATCCTTATATGGTTAAAGTTAGAAATTTTGTTCTAAAAAAAATTACGAAAAATGAAAAATTTTTAAATAGTTATCTAGGGAATATTTACCAGGAAATTTAATATGACTCTGGTCTTAATTTATCTCTAAGTTTATCAATAGGCTTTAAACTATTACCTGACTGGTAATACCAATAAGTCCATCCGTTACAACTCTCAGCACCCAATATCTTTGCTGCAATTTTATGGATTGAACCCTCAGTTTTTTGATGTTTTAAACTTCCATCAATCATTATTTTTGCATTATATCTCTTTTTTTGATCAAAAAGTATTGTCCCAGGCTTAATTATTCCCATTTCAATTAGAGATCCAAATGGAACACGTGGTTTGGCTTTATTATTTTGTACTACATCCAAGTAATTATCTTGAATAATTTTAGTATTATTAATTCTTTGATTAGCTGCATCGAAATATTTTTTATTTTTTTCAATTCCAAAATATTTTCTTCCTAATTTTTTAGCAACAACAGCAGTGGTTCCCGTACCTAAGAAAGGATCAAATATAATATTTCCTTTATTTGTGGTTGCCAAAATAATTCGGTGCAATAAAGCTTCTGGCTTTTGCGTTGAATGAACTTTTTTACCATTTTTTTTCAATCTTTCTTTCCCATTACAAATTGGGAATTTCCAATCCGATCGCATTTGCAAATCGTCGTTCAAACATTTTAATGATTGATAATTAAATGTATATTTAGATTTTTTGTTTTTCGAAGCCCAGATTAAAGTTTCATGGGCATTAGTAAATCGAGTTCCTTTAAAGTTTGGCATTGGATTATTTTTTCTCCACACAACATCATTTAGCAACCAAAAATTTAAATTTTGAATATGATAACCAATCCTAAAAATATTATGATATGTTCCAATCACCCAAATTGATCCATTATCTTTTAAAACTCTTTTGCATTCTTTTAACCATAGTTTTGAAAAAGTATCGTAATGTTCAAAATTAGAAAATTGGTCCCACTTATCATTAACTCCATTGACCCTGCTATCATCAGGTCTCTTTAATTTCTTTCCTATCTGCATGTTGTATGGAGGATCGGCAAAAATTAAATCAAAAGTTTTATCAGGAATTTTTTTGATAATTTCTAACGAATTACCGTTAACAATTTTGTCGAAAAATTTTGTCATTTAACGAATTCAACCCGAAATTGAATCAATCGTCAAATTTTTTTTTCAAAAAGATCGAGTCTATTATGTGTTAAAGATTCCTATTTGGACAAGATATTGTGTACCGGCTTGTAACTCTTTCTATGATAACTAGTAACTCCAAATTTTTTTATAGCACTCAAGTGTTGTAAAGTTCCGTAACCAAAATTTTTATGCCATTTGTATTTTGGAAACTTATTTCCCAACTTTATCATATATAGATCCCTATAAACCTTTGCTACAATTGAAGCAGCAGAAATGCATTTAATTTTTTGATCACCCTTAATAATTGTTCTTGAGTTTTTTATTTTTTTTGGAGAGTGAGTACCATCAATTAAAAAAAGATGAGGTTTTTTTTTCAATTTCTTAGCAGCCCTTTCCATTGATATAAGTGTAGCATTAAAAATATTATATTTATCTATTTCATCAACCGAGGCTGAGCCTATAGCATACCAAGAATTTTTTCTTATATATTTTGCAATTTTAATTCTATTTTTAAATGAGATAGTTTTTGAGTCTTTAATAAATTTTTTATTAATATTTTTTTTTAGAATAATGGCACATGAGATAACGGGGCCTGCCAAACATCCTCTGCCGACCTCATCAACGCCTGCCAGAATTTTATTAACCATTTAGTTTAATCTTTAATTCAAAAATTTTTTTTTTAATCATCTTTAAATCTTCCCAAGCATATTTTTTTTGTTCTGGTTGTCTCATCAAAAATGCAGGATGGAATGATGCAATAATCTCTGGATTGGCGTCACCAATTTTTTTATTTATCCATTTTCCTCTAGCTTTTGAAATTACAATCTCGTCACCGATTAATGCGTTAAGAGCTGTGCTACCAAGTAATAATAAAATTTTTGGGTTAATTATTTCAATATGTTTACTTAAAAATGGCAAGTATCTTCTTATTTCTTTATCAGTAGGCTTTCTATTCATTGGAGGCCTGAAGTTCACAACATTTGATATATATACATTTTTACGGTTTAACTTAATTGCCTCTAACATTTTATCTAAGAGTTTTCCCGCTCTACCAACAAATGGCTTACCTTCCTTGTCCTCATTTGCACCAGGACCTTCTCCAATAATCATTATTGATGAATCTAGATTTCCATCTGAGAAAACTATATTTGTTGCATTTTTTTTCAAATCACAATTTTTAATAGAATTAATTTGTATTTTAAGTTTTTCAAGGCGCGATATTTTATTTAATTTAGATTTATCACTATTTTTATTTCTATTTTTTTCATATCTGATAATAGTTTTGGTATTATAACTAAGTTTATTGTTAATAAGTTTATGATAAATTTTTCTTTTCGAGCTTTTCATAATTTAAAGAAAATACGTTTTTTTTTAATATTATTATATACTTTAATAATATTTGGTGCATTTAATTCATCGCATGGAAAAAACACAAATTTCAATTATAACGCTAAAAATATATCCAGTTATTTTTCAGCTTTAGTATCTTTTGATGATAATGATTATTTTAAGTCAAAGGAGTTTTTTGAAAATATAAAAGACAATAAAAAGTATGAAAGCAAGCATTCCTCAAAACATATTCAGGCTTTAATAAGTTTAAATAATTATATAGAAGCAGAAAAGTATTCTAAAAATTTAGAAAAAAAATATAAATCAAATTTTGAAAGCAATCTAATTTTAGGTTTGTCCTATCTGAAAGAGAACAACTCATCTAAGGCCAAAAAATATTTTGACCAAATTGGACAAAACAATGAACACTTAATGGTTTCAGAAGTGCTTAAAATTACTCTTAAAAAATGGTCTGAAATAGATGAAGAGGGAATTTCTTCTATCGAAAATATACCTTCTAGATACAATAATTTTAAGAAAATACAAAAAGTTTTAGCCGCTTGTCATTTAGACTTAGTAAATACTGATGAATTTTTTTATGAAATTCTTGAAGATAAAAAAGAAAATTACTCAAGATATTACTTTTTTTTAATAAATCATTTAATTGAAAAGAAAGATGTTTCTGAAGCAAATAAAATAATTAAAATTTCATCAAAAAAATATCCAAAAAATCTTTTAATTAACCAATTAAAAAAAACTTTAGCAGAGAGGAAAAATAATTTAAATTATTTTAGTTGTAAAAATAGAAACCATATAATTGCTGAAATTTTTTATGTAATTGCAAATGCACTTTCTGTTCAAGGAAATTATGATCTTTCAAATTTTTACGTAAATTTAGCAAAATATTTTAATCCTAAATTTTTATCATATAATTCATTATTAGCTGAAAATTATTTAAATTTAAAAAAATATGAGAAAGCAAAAAAAATTTATAGAAAATTATCTAATATTGGTTCCGTGTATAAATGGCATTCAGATAGACAAATCGCATTCATTCTTGATATTCAAGATAAAAAACAAGAGGCAATTGCTTTATTAAATGATAGTTTTAAAAATATAAATCCCGATGTTTATCAAACTTATGATTTTGCAAATTTTTTAAAAAATAGAAAAAAATATGAAAAATCTATAAAATTATATTCTGACATATTATTAAAAATTAAAAAAAATCACAAACTTTATCCAAAAATTCTTGATAGCAGAGGTACCGCTTATGAAAGAATAAATGAGCTAAAACTTTCAGAAAAGGATTTATTAATGTCTTTAGAAATTTTACCAGACCAACCATACGTTATGAATTATCTCGCTTATTCTTGGTTAGAAAATGGAAAAAATTTTGAAAAAGCATTAGATATGCTTAAAGATGCAAATGAATTAAAAAAGCAGGACGGTTATATAACGGACTCTCTTGGGTGGGCTTTATATAAATTAAATAGATTTGAGGAAGCTAAAGAATATTTAAAACTAGCAATTATTTTAATGCCATCAGATCCAATAGTTAATGATCACTTTGCAGATTGTTTATGGAAAAATGATGAAAAAATCCAAGCCAGGTATTATTGGAATTACGTATTAAAATTGGAGTCAACTGAAGAAGATCTCAAAAGAGAAATAAAAAATAAATTGATATTTGGACTTGAAAAGAGCTAAATTAATCATGAAAAATCGTTCAATAAACTCTTTTGCTAAAATAAATTTATTCTTAGATGTTGGAAATAAAAAAAAATTAGAAAACCTTCACAACATACGCTCAGTTATTTTTAAAGTAAATCTCAGAGACGAGATTAGGATTAAAAAAATTAACAGTTTAAA
>MDTG01276617.1_pt1 | contig 11161 bp, 12 predicted proteins | sample 811421 | NCBI WGS metagenome assembly MDTG01 (sample SAMN05326645, study PRJNA326480) | marine metagenome | isolation source: seawater | place: Pacific Ocean: South East | collected 2011
GCCTTCTGATCGGGCAGTAAGCCAAGCTTGGTTTGAAGGGCTTCATAAATGTTTTCCCCTTTTGCTACTAACAAGCCTTTTCCTGCCGAAGCGTCTAAGATATATATCAGGGCTTTAGTATCTGCAACTTCGTTTACAGCCTTTTCTGCTTTTTGTAAAATAGGAATCAATCCTTTTTGTTGCTTTTCTTGGATATCTTGCACAGCTGCCTGTTCTGCTTGCGCTAATCTAGCTCTTTCACCTTGCACTTCATCAGCTCGTTGTTTATTTACTTCTTCTGTTTGTGACGGTCCCTCAGCAGTATATTTTTGAATCTTTGCATCTATCGCTTTTGCAGACGACTCAAGATCGTCTTTATAAGTTTTCGTTGTTTTTGCAATATCTGCTTGCAAGGATCGAGTTTCTGGCATATTGGCTATTACTCGCTCAAGATTTACATGACCTATTTTTTGTGCATTGGTAACACTAATCATCCCAAAGGCTAAAAATGTAATGATTAGTAAACTCTTCAATTTTCTCATTTCGATTTAATTTAATTCATTATCTTATTCTGTTGTTTTGTCATTCTTTGATTTTTCCTATTCTTTCTTCTTCGCTGCTTCTTTTTTCTCCTTTAAGAACTTTCTTTTTGCTTCAATATCTGCAAGTCTTTTTTTTCTGGCTTCTTCAATTTGCTTTTGTCTAGCCAAACGTTCTTCTGCCTTTTTTTTCTTAGCAGCTTCTCTAGCTTCTTGGGTCTTTTTCTGTTTCTCTGTTAGGCCATTATTTTTTGCTCTTTTGTCTTGTTTTTCCTTGATTTTTTTGCCTCGAACTATGAAATTCAAAACAAGGTCACTAATATCGTGTTTTTTATTGGAATAAAGCATAACTAAGTCGCTAGATTTGTCAAACACGAAGTCGTAATTTCTTTTCGATGCGATACTTTGAACCGAATTGTATACTTTGTCTTGGACAGGCTTAACCAATTCTTTTCTCAATAAAAACATGTCGCCTTGCGGACCAAAATACAAAGATTCTAATCTTCTGAGCTCCTGTTGTTTTAAAGTAATCTCATCTCCTTTCTCTCCAATCAAATCTTGTGTTAAGATGGCTCGCTCATTTGCTAGATCTGATTTTAATTGTTCAATGTAGCGAGAAAGCTTATCGAGTTCTCCTTTCCACTTTATAACCTTTGCATCCAGAGTATTCTGGGCATCCAAATATTCAGGAACATTGTCGAGTATATACTCCATGTCAATGTATGCTATTCGCTGCTGTGTTGATCTTTGGGCGTTTCCAAAAATCCCGCAGAGAAGTAAGGTCATTGATAAAGAAATTTTCAACCTCATAATACTATGTTTTGAAAATATCATGCCAAAAAAAAATTAAATTTATTTCCCTTTATTTTAGAACTGCTGTCCGATGATGAAATGTGTTTGCCATCCAGATTTGATGTTAGTTCCTGGTAAAGGATCAAATCCGTGAGCAAAATCAATTCCTAACAATCCAAACGCTGGCATGAAAATACGAATACCAACCCCGGCAGATCGCTTTAAATTAAACGGATTAAAGTTACTAAAATTGTCATAAGAATTTCCAGCTTCCAAAAATCCTAAGGTATAAATAGATGCAGAGGGTTTATCTGTTATAGAATATCGTAATTCTAATTGAAATTTGTTGTATATCGTTCCACCTTCAATAGAAGATAGTCGATTGTTTTCATACCCTCTTAAACCAATGTTTTCTCTACCGTCTAATTGGAATTGTGCAATGCCGTCTCCACCCACATAGTAACGTTCAAATGGCGTTGCTCCAAGTTCACTATTATAGAAACCTAAATAACCCATTTCGGCATTGGCCATCAAGGCTAACTTTTCTGTAAATCCATTGAACCATTTACCTTTAAATCCTAATTTGTAATATTCCAACCACTTAAATCTTTCGGCAGGGGGTAAACTGGCATAATCCTTATCACTAAATAAAGAGTATGGGAAAGTTGCTTTGGCACTCAAGCTAAATTGAGATCCATAGGTTGGGAAAATCAAACTTGGTCCGGCAGAATTTCTCGATAAAGTGATGTTGTAAGATAAATTATTCAAGTTCCCATCACTCAAGATTTCGTCACTAACTCTAAACTGGTAATCTCTTAAGTTGAACCTTTGGAAACTAATAGTTTGCGACAGGGTAAAATAGTCACTAGGCCATTGTAATCTTTTTGCGATTCCCAAAGATGCACCCACAATTCCCAAACTTCTGCTTCTATCTACATCAAATGTTTGTGGATTTAGCTGGTATTGATTTGAGGAATATAAAGAGAACGATAAAGATTGTGGCTTTTTACCACCTAACCATGGCTCGGTGAATGAGAAGCTATAGGTACTAAATGTTCTACTTGTTTGTAATCGGACAGACAGTTGTTGGCCATCTCCCATCGGTAGTGGTTTCCAGGCTTCTTTATTGAATAAATTTCTTAAAGAGAAGTTGTTAAATGACAGACCTAATGTTCCGATAAAGGAGCCTCCTCCGTAACCTCCTTGCAATTCAATTTGGCTTCCTCCTCTTTCAATGACAGTAAACTCAATGTCCGCAGTTTTGTCTTGGTAATTTGGTTTTACATCAGGGGATACATTATTGTCAAAAAATCCTAATTGACCAATTTCACGAATAGAACGAATGATGGCGTTTCTATTAAAAAGATCTCCCGGTTTTACACGTAGCTCTCTAAAAATTACTCGGTCATTCGTTTTATCGTTTCCAACAACGGTTACTTTGTTGATGGTCGCTTTTTCATCTTCTCTAATTCTAATTTCTACTGTAATAGAATTGTTGACTACCTTGGTCTCTACCGCATTAACCGAGGAGAAAAGGAAACCACTATCTTGGTAAAGTGTTGCAATATCTTGTGAGTTTGGTGTGCCATCCCCAGAAATTCTCTCCTTCAATACAGCCCCGTTATACAGATCTCCTTTTTGAATCTTTAAAATCTGATTCAACCGCTCTGCAGGATAACTTTTGTTTCCAACGTAAATGATATCTCCGAAACGATACTGACTTCCTTCTTCTAGTTTGATATCGATATTGATGGTATTGTCTTTGTTCCAGGTAATCGTTTCTGCTAATATACGTGCGTCTCTAAACCCGAGTCGACTATATTTATCCAGGATACTTTCTAAATCTTCTCTAAACTTATCATCGATATATTTGGAGGATTTCCAAAAACGACCAAAAAACTTTTTACGAGTGTTTTTCATTGCAGACCGCAGTTTACTGTCTGAGATAGCACTATTCCCTTCAAATTTAATATTCTTGATTTTGATCTTCTTCCCTTTGTCTATAAACACTTTCATGTTTACTATATTGATGTCGGAAGAATCGGGTTTGGTATCAACAGTTACTTTGGTCTTTAGGAAACCCTTATCGGTATATTTTTTTTTAAAATAGTTTCTGGTAGTTACAATCAGATTATCTGTAACCATAGCTCCAGTTTTTAATTCGGCTTCCTTCTTTAGTGTTTTTAATTGATTTCTTCGTACCCCAGAGATCGTAATATTGTTTAATTGTGGAAGTTCGAGTACGTCAAATTGGAGGTAAATAGAATTTCCATCAACTCTGATTAGGTAAACATCTACTGTGCTAAATTGTTTACTCTCGTATAATTTTTTTATTGCGCTGGTAAGTTTGTCTCCAGGCAGTTTAATCGGTTGTCCTATCTTTAAGCCAGTAAATACTTTTACCGTTTCTTCACTAAACTTTTTTAGTCCGGTTACAAAGATACCTCCTAAAATATATTCTGTTCCCTTTTCGTAGGTGATGTTTTGCTGAACAGGAATGCTGTCTTTTTTTACTACTGCTGTTGTATCTTGAGTAGTTTGCGCATGCACAGTCAAAGTAAGTAGGGATATTAAAAGAAAAAAGAAAAAAGTAAAAATGAAATTACTTTTTTGTAGGTATAATTTGCTCAGTAGTTTTTCCAAATCGTCGTTCTCTATTCTGGTATTCTAATATAGCATCGTAAAAATGCTCTCTTCTAAAATCTGGCCAAAGTGTATCTGTAAAATACAATTCGGCATAAGCCATTTGCCATAAAAGGAAATTGCTAATTCGTTGTTCTCCGCTCGTTCTTATCATCAAATCAACGTCGGGCAAATTAAATGTATATAAATGGTTATTTATAATTTTTTCGTCTATTTCTTCGATGTTAAGTTTGTTATTAACAACTTTTTTAGATATGTTTTTAATTGTATTAACAATTTCCTCGCGGGCTCCATAACTAAGAGCTAAGGTCAATACAATCTGGGAATTATTCTTTGTTTTTTCTATTACGCTGCGAAGCGTTTTTTTGGCATTTTCAGGCAAACTTGCAATACTTCCAATGGCATTTACCTGTACATTGTTTTGCTGAAAGGTTTTTAATTCATTATTTAAGGAATTGATCAACAATGTCATCAATGCTTTAACTTCGGTTTTAGGTCGGTTCCAGTTCTCCGTAGAAAAGGCGTACAGCGTGATGGCTTGGGTACCAATTTCAGCAGCTGCCTCAATGGTTTCTCTTACCGCTGTTAGGGCATTACGATGACCGAAGATACGGTTCATACCCTTTCCTTTCGCCCAACGACCGTTTCCGTCCATAATAACGGCTACATGGTTGGGAATTTTATTAGGGTCTATGCGTAATTTTTTATCCATACACTATTTTCGGTCAGCAAAGCAAGCTGGTCTCCCAAATGTGTAAACCAACGAAATTCCTGTAAAAGCGTACCAATCGTTAAAGGTTCCTCCAAAATCTAATTCGGCAAATTCGGATGTTGTATAATCCAACTTATCTGTGAACGAATACCTAAAAGTTGCTTCTACAGCAAATGCAACTTTACCATACACTCTTGTTTTCCAGCCAATTCCAACTGGTATCGCAATACTGGTATTTCTTGTAAATCGATAGTCTCTAGGTGCGTTTTGAATTCTGGGTTTTTCGTAATCTACAGCAGCCACTTGTAGCAAGAGGTAAGGTGTGCTCACTTTATTTGATGTTGAGATGTCGTATTCAAAAAAATTATATTCTATACCCACGGCTACTTCGTTTATTAGATTTTCAAATTCAAACCCTCTTGCTTGTCGAACTACATTACCAGAATCTGCATCATTGCCAGCTAAGTTAAAGCGATTCAAGGTTCCTCTCAGTGCAATTCTAGGGTTCAAATTATACTTGTATAGAATACTAATACCCGACCTATTGGGTTGTATATAATTCGTGCGTCCAACATCGCCTATGTAGTTTACCCCACCAACAAAAAATCCTATTTCATTTATCTGTGCATAACTATGTCTTGAAATGCAAACGAATACTAGAAATATTAAATACTTTCCCATCCTAAAAAATAGCGAGCAAATATAAAGAATTCTATTTGCTTAATAAAGTTAATATCAAGTCTTTTTTTAATAACAATTTTTTTGATTTTTTATTGTAAATAAATAATCAAAAATTTGATTCATTTCGAGTGTCTTCCCCCCATAGAAGTTTGGTCCGAAGAGTCGTTAGAAATGATTGATTAGAAGGAATAACACTTTTGATTGTGAAAGGAGATTTTTTTATAACAATTTTGGTATCCTTTAAAACAGAAGTAATTCTGGAGTCTAGAGAAATTAGATAGTCCTTTTCTCGAGACTTTACCTTTAATTCAATAAATGTGTTATCCGGTATCACCATAGGACGAGCATTTAGGTTGTGAGGAGCTATTGGGGTGATGACCAAATTTTTTGAATTTGGAGAAACTACAGGACCGTTACAACTTAACGAATATCCTGTAGACCCAGTTGGCGTTGCAATAATCAAACCATCTGACCAATAATTGGTTAGATACTCTCCATTGAGATAGGTCTCTATACCAATCATGGAAGTAGTATTTTTTCTAGCAATGGTAATTTCATTTAAGGCAAAAGACAGTTCTTGGAACTTTTTAATGGGTGGGCTTGTTTCGATATTCAATAAAGTTCTTTCTTGAATTGTGTAACTACCAGCAATTAAGAGATTTACAGATTTTTTAATTTCGTCTGTTTTTACGTTGGCAAGAAAACCAAGCCGACCTGTATTGATGCCCAAAATGGGAATATTAAAATCTCTAACATAGGTTACTGCCCTTAACATGGTTCCATCTCCACCGATACTAAAAAACATATCAAAGGAGCTGTTTAAATCCTCAAAATTCAAGAAGATTGGATACTTTTTGTCCAAATGATTGTGTTTGTTTAAAGCCAGGTAAAAATTCTTTTCTAAAAAGATAACCACTTTGTGTTGTTCCAGAGATTCAAGTAAGTCTCGTATTTCTTCTACAGCACCTACCGTGTAGGTTTGACCAAAAACAGCAACTTTCTTCATTACATATCAAGGTATTTCTGTAAATAGTCTGATCTGTCTTTGAGATCTTGCAAGTAAAAATCATCTTCGTACTGGGAGATGATATTGTAATTGTATCTTCTGAAGGTTTGTACGATCTCGTTGATATCTTCAGAACTTACCTTTACCGTAACTTCGGTAAAATCACCCGTTTGATTGGAAATATAAAGTCCCAAAACTTTACCGTTGTTGCTTTCAACAATTTGGGTCACTTCGCTGGCAACGTAATCTTTTTTTGATTTTTCAACAATAATTTCTACTCCATCGCTATGTAAAAAAGGACTATTTGAAAATACGTCCAAAATATCACTCAGCTCAAAATATCCTAAATATTCTCTGTTTTTGTTGAGTATAGGCATCATGTTGCAATCATGATCTGCAAATAAAGTGATCAACTCCAGACTGGTCGATTTCTTGTTTGCAAAGAAGTAATCGATCAAATGAGTGTATTCAGAGATAGTCACCGAATTATCTTCAATGGTTTGGGCATCACTTTCAGCAAGGCAGCCCAAAAAATGACCATTTTCTACGATAGGAATATGGGTAATAGGAAATCCTTTGAACAATTCTTGGGCAGCTTCTAGAGAACTGGAAAGTGAAAGTTCATGAATTTCATTAAGTATGTATTCTTGCAGATTCATCTACTACGAATATAGGTTAAAATGAGTGAATAAGTTATCTTTGTCTTTTATTTGAAAGAAATGACAAAGTTAAGTGTAAATATTAATAAAATTGCTACTCTGCGCAACTCTAGAGGAGGAAATGTGCCAAACCTTTTGAAAGTAGCTGCCGATATTCAGGAGTTTGGTGCACAGGGAATTACCATACATCCAAGGCCAGATGAAAGACATATTCGCTATCAGGATGCCTATGATTTGAAACCTATTGTAAGCACGGAGTACAATATTGAAGGAAACCCAATCCCTAAATTTAAAGAATTGGTGTTAGCAGTAAGACCCACACAAGTAACCTTGGTTCCAGATAGTGTAGACCAAATTACTTCGAATGCAGGCTGGGATACAATTGCACATCAGGACTATCTAAAAGAAGTCATTGCTGAGTTTAAAGATGCGGGAATTCGTACGTCCATTTTTATTAATACGGACCCTAGACTGATTGAAGCTGCGGCAACCACAGGAACAGATAGAATCGAATTATATACAGAACATTTTGCTTCTGGATACGAAAAAGGAAACAAGGATACAGTAAAACCTTATACAGATGCAGCTGTATTGGCAAATGAACTAGGATTGGGAATCAATGCTGGTCATGACTTGAATCTTGACAATATTGAGTTTTTCAAAGAAAGTATTCCAAATCTAGCAGAAGTTTCTATCGGACACGCATTGATTGCAGAAAGCTTGTATTTGGGACTGCAGAATGTGGTGAATATGTATTTGAATCGATTGGCATAGAGGTGACTTTGAGAATCGTCGTCATCTTATCATTGAGAATTGATAAATAAATTTTAATAAACAGTTGAGAATAAAGTCACCCAGTTAGGTTGTCTTTGCGAGTGATAACTGAGCGAAGTTGAAGTCAAACGAAGCAACCTCTTTATTTTGAGATAAAAAAATAAGATTATTTCGTTATAAGTTTCTCGTAAAGGACTATAATTTTTTTTTACAACGTTGATAACTGAAAATGGAAATTCTACACTCGAGAATTGTTGGTCAAGGGCAAGCCTTTCTAATCCTGCACGGATATTTTGGGATGGGAGACAATTGGAAATCGTTGGGGAATCAGTTTGGTAAAAATTATGAGGTTCATATGATTGATCAGCGCAATCATGGACGTAGTTTTCATGCAGACGATTTTGATTACGAGCACTTAGTGGAAGATCTTCACAACTATATAGAATACCATAAACTTGAAAATGTCTTATTATTAGGGCATTCTATGGGAGGGAAAACCGCTATGTTGTTTGCAGTAGAATATCCAGATTTGTTAGACAAATTATTAATTGCCGATATTTCACCGCGCCATTACCAACCACATCATAACGAGATTTTAAAAGCATTGAACTCGGTTGATTTTTCCATTCACAATTCGAGAAAATTGGTGGAGGAGCAATTGTCACAATATATTCCAGAGATGGGAACTCGACAATTTTTATTGAAAAGTGCGTATTGGCGAGAAAAAGGGCAGTTGGCTTTTCGTTTTAACTTACCATCACTTACAGAAAACAATTCAGAAGTGGGTGTTGCTTTGCCATCTTTCACCAATTTCGATGGAGAATCCTTGTTCTTAGCAGGAGGAAATTCTGGTTATATCACCTCTGCCGAGGAGCCTTTGATCAAAGCCCACTTTCCAAAAGCACAAATTATAACAATTCCAGACGCTGGACATTGGTTACACGCAGAAAAACCAAAAGTATTTTACCGAAAAATAATGCGATTTCTGTCAGATCATTGAAAAAACTCAATCCTTTCTAATTTCCCTTGTTTCTTCCAGATTTGAAGATTTAATTTTGGATCACCTAAAGAGTAAATGCGGCTGTTGTCAGTATCCAATTCCAACTCGTAATGAGCATTACAAATGGATTTTGCTTTGTTAAATAACATCCCAACATCGAGACTTTCTGATATTGGATTCTTTAAAGGTGATGAAATGACAATGGTCTTTACAATAGCACAGGTCGCTTTTTCTCCAACTCTTATCACAACTTCCACGCCTTCATTGAAGGGATATTTGTAGATGACTTTGAAATCCTTTCCAAAGGAGGGTACTTTGGGTTTCCCAAGACGATCCATTATATTGTGCCTAATTGCTACTCTAGCTGTTAATTTTTGGTTAAAGTTGTATGGAATAATATCATTATTCTATGGTGGATACTCCCATGATACTGTAAAGATACTTATTTTACAGGTTCCTTAACATAAGCATTGTTTATTTTGAATGTAGTATTTACTGAACATACAGAAGGTATATTTCTTTGCTGATGAAATAATTTGACGGAAAAGAGCGTCTTAATTATTCAACCACAATTTTATTTCGTACTCCAAACTACATAACTCTTTTACGCTTTGAAAACGATAAAATCCATCTGTGAAAACCAATAGCATTAAAGCTGTTTTGTTTCCCATATCTGGAATGCTTTTTAGTAAAGTTAGCGATTCTTGGTATTATCTCTTAACATTGTCATTCAATACTTTTTCCAAATATTCCATCTCTCTTTTGAGATTCTTTGAACTTCTTTTTAAAGAACTAATAACGTGTTTGGATGGAGTCCCTAAAACTAATTCTCCATGTATTTTATTCTTTAACTGAGTACTTTGTTTACTGTAAAGACTAAGCATCTGTGTTAAATGCAAGTTTTCTTGCTGAATATCTATAGGATTGTTTTAGGTATATACATCTTGCTCAGTCATTTTTTGAGCCAGATTTGTATTTTTAATGGTTCTCTTTAATCCATATTCTTATTTAAGCGTTCTGTTAATGCGTTCATCTACGGCATTTTCGTACGGATCGTATTGTTCAGTAATACTCATTGTAATTCTATTTTCTTCAGCAAATGTTGTGTACTTTGGGTTGCAGTACTGGAAAACTCTGCCGGAATGATGAATGAGTTTTTTGATTAGGATATTTTCTATTTTTAATAACCATAGCGAGCGCATCTGAGCAGAGTGACGTTCAATATGGTTATCGAGTTTATAACCCGTAATTTGCTTAGAATAGGCGTCTGTGACTAATGCTAGATAGTTGTGGTCATTTTCAGTTTTAATGTATGTAATGTCGCTTACCCAAAGTTGTTCTGGACGATTAGAGACGTAGTCTTTGACCAAGTTCTTATATTTTTTGTACAGATGGTTTGATTTTGTAATAGTAGAGCAAATCTCCCAATGAATAATGTATCGGCTATAATCATCCATGACAGTTGATAGGTAATACCATCCCCACCCAATAATCTTGAAGTATGTAAAATCAGTTTGCCACATCTGGTTCACTCTAACAGTCTTGTCTTTAAACTCATCGCTGGCTTGCATTACTATATAAGCAGGAGAAGTAATCAATCCTTGAGATTTTAGGATTCGATACACACTACTCTCCGATATATAGTATCTATTCTTATCAATCATTCTGTGGGCTAGTTCTCTTGGAGATAACTCAGGGAGTTCCAATGCAAGGTGAACAACTTGAGCTCTTATCTGATCTGGAATCTTATTCCAAGTTGTATCGGTCTTTCTGCCTTTAGTATCGAGTCCATCATAACCTTCTTGTTTGTATTTCCCATACCAGTTATAAAAGGTGCTTTTACGGACGCCTAGTTTGAGCAATGTTCTCCTAACCCCTATCTCTGAGTATTCTACCAATCTAGTGATTTCGTACTTTTCTTGTTGAGTAAATCGCATCAACTTCTTGTATTTTATTCCAGCCCACGTAAGCTTTTTTTCAATACTTGGTTGGATAAAGTAAGTTCAGCAACAACTTCTTTTAGATCGGTGTTCTCCTTTCTAAGATCATTGACTTCAGAAGCATTGGCCTCTCTTTGGGTGTCACCGTTTAAACGCTTTTCCCAGCTTCAATGAAGTCTTTACTCTAACGCAGCAGCAATGCCTTCTCTTCGACAGATTCCTGTAATAGAATCTTCTCCTTTTAATTCCTCGATTACAATGCGGATTTTCTCCTCGGAAGAAAATTTCCTTCTAGTTTTACGCTTGATTTGTTTGATAATAGAGTCGGAACTCCTTCTTTTTTGGTCTTGCCATGATAATAAAAATTTTAAGGGAAACTTCTACCTTCAAAGCATGCTTTGAAGGTAATAAATCTGTGACTTAACTTTTATATCTA
>MDTG01327596.1_pt1 | contig 11161 bp, 12 predicted proteins | sample 811421 | NCBI WGS metagenome assembly MDTG01 (sample SAMN05326645, study PRJNA326480) | marine metagenome | isolation source: seawater | place: Pacific Ocean: South East | collected 2011
CGCCTAATGGAATTTTAGGCCTTTCAAGTTAGACCGCAGGTCTAGTGCCCTTTTACCCAGCTGATCACTCAGCTGGGTTTTTTCATTTGAAACGGCCAATGCCGCGATCAATGAACTCGGTTTGCGCACGGGGAATGCCATTCAATGCCTGATCCGGTGTCAGGGTTAGACTGCCATTTGGAATATTAAAAAACGCCCCTTTAAACGTCTGTACAGCTGCTTCGCCCTTAGCTGTGTTTCCTCAGCGAATATCCCGAGATTGAAACGAATAGAATAATCCTGGAGCAAAGTCGAACTGCCCATCTGGCTTTTTTTCGCCAATATCCAACGACCTATAATTTGCCAAATTGAAGCAAACGTTGTCATTCACTCCAAACCCGGTCACTCGGCAATTATCAACAGGCAAACTTATGGGGATAAAACCAAACGTGACGGCATCAAAGCGGGTGCCATTAGGCACCCCCACTTGCGTTGCGCGAATGGGGTCAGGGTTACCATTGGCATCCACCAAGTTGGCGCGAGAGGTAGCATCAACATTAAACGTTCCTAGCCAGGTATCGGCTGCATACTGGCCCTTGAGCAATACATCAATGTTGCCTGTGAGACTTTTTACATCGAAGCTCATTTTACCTTTTGAGTCACCGAAGCCCAGGCGTAAGCCAGACAGTTGGTTTGCACCATTGGTATCTGTATAAGCCCATTCAATGAAAGGGTCTTTCATTTCAAATGGCACGATTTCACCGTTTTCGATATGACCTAACGCAAAATTTTCAAAGTGAATGTCGGCTGATTCTGTCTCGCCCAAACGCGGATACTGACCCAGAATAATTTCATCGGCATTAAGCTGAACTTTTATATCCAAGCCAAAATCGAGCCTTGAAAACTTAAGGCCGTCTTGTTCGTATTGATCAAGCTTTACAAAGGCTTGACCGATAGAGTGTGACATCTCTTCTTCTGACATGGCCTGCATCTGTGAAAGACAAGGCGGCGCCCATAGAAAAAAGAGAATAAGTATTATGTTCTTCATGCTGCATCCTAATTATTAGGATCCAGTGCCCTTGAAGTCACGCCTTGCTGGCGCTTTTTTATTATTATGAGGTAAGGCTATCAGTTAACCTGAAAATAAAAAATCCACATAGCCAGACATTTTAAGACAAGATAACGGATAAAATTTTTATTTTCTTTGCATAAAAAAAGGTGGCCTAAGCCACCTTAATATTAACTAAACGTTAAATAGTGTTTCATCTCGATATTGGGGTTTACCAAACACAAGGTGGGAAACGCCAATGGCCCGTTCAGCAAAACCCGCTTCACAATAGCTTAAATAAAAGCGCCACATGCGTTGAAAGTCTTCACTGTAGCCTTGCTCTGTAATGGCTTTCTCTTGAGCATTAAAAGCAACCTGCCAAGCTTTTAATGTACGGGAGTAATGCTGTGCGTAGTCCTGCAGCTGTACCAGCCTTAGATCACTTGAACGCTTAGTAGAGTCTGTCATGGCTGCGATAGAAGGAATACAGCTACCTGGAAAAATATAACGCTGAATAAAATCGACGTCATTCTTCGCTTGTTCGTAACGTTGGTCTTCTATGGTGATAGCTTGTACTAGCATCACCCCTTCAGGTTTCAGCAGTGAAGCGCACTTAGCAAAGAAGGTATCAAAAAACTTCCAACCCACCGCTTCAATCATTTCAATGGACACAAGCTTATCAAACTGCCCATCAAGTTTACGGTAGTCTTCTTTTAATAGTGTGATTTTATCTTCCAAGCCTTCTGCACGCACTTGCTGTTGCGCATATAAATACTGCTGCTCTGAGATAGTGGTCGTCGTTACTTTACAGCCATAATGTTTAGCCGCATATACGGCAAAGCTGCCCCAACCTGTACCGATCTCAACCACATGGTCGTCGGCAGTTAAGTTAAGTTTTTCGCAAATGGTTCTTAGTTTATTTAAAGATGCTTGTTCCATGGTGGCTTCTTCACTTGGGAAAATACCAGATGAATACATCATAGTAGGATCTAAAAATAATTTAAAAAAGTCGTTGCCCAAATCATAATGCGCAGCAATATTGCGACGAGAACCTTTTTCGGTATTTTGGTTTAACCAGTGAAAACCTTTTAAAAACGGTTTGGAAATTTTGGCAAGACCGCCCTCAAGACCATTTAAAATATCCATGTTTCGTACCATCACACGCATTAAACGAGTAAGGTCAGGCGTGGTCCAGTCACCTGTCATATATGCCTCAGCAGCACCAATACTACCGCCAGTCATGATGTCACTATAGGTGTGTGCATCTTCAATGGTGAGTTCACCATAAAGATCATCGCCTTTATCTAAAGGCTCACCAAAACGCATAACCTCACCGTTATCTCTAATCACAATGCAACCGGTGTGCAATTTTTTAAGTTGCTTAAGTACAATGCTTTTTGCCATTTGACTCAGCATGGACATACGGTTTTTCTTTTTGGGTAAACTGGCAACTGAATTCATTGGTTTCTCCATTTTGGGGCGAGCCCCACAAGTATATTGTTATTTGTTGACAACTCGGTCACTCACTGGCGTCACATCGGTGCCAGGATGATCATAAAACGGGGCTTTTTTTAGCCACAACTTAAGTGCTTGCCAGTAAATACCCAAAACCACTTTTAAGGTCATGAAGGGGTAGCTCACTAGACTTTTGCTAAAGTGCGGTTGCCACTCATACTCTTGAAGCATTAAAGTGGCATCGAAATGTTTATCGATCATTTCACCTTGCTGCTGTGTGTTGTCCATGTGTATGTGTAGCTTTTCACTAGGGTTTGACAACACCCAGTTATATTGCATATTCATAGGGTTAAACGGGGATACATGAAACTGTTTATCAAACTGAAACACGTGATGACGATCCCCTTTCAGTTGGTATTCACGATCAACCGTACTTCCCCCCACTAACAACACATATGCATGTCTTTCCCCCCAAGGGGTGTTAGTAATTTCAGACAAAATAGCGAGTAGGTTGTCATCGGCATCGAAGCAGTAATAAAAAGACACCGGATTAAAGATCAAGTTAAAGTATCGAGCATGAGTCAGCATTCTCACCGACTGGATGGCCAAACCAGACTGGCCATTTTCCAACGCATATTGATTGACCTTATCAATGACCGCTTGCTTCAAATCAGGTGTCTGTGGATTGAAATAATCACTGCGTTTAAAGCTGGCAATATTTAAACGGTTAAAGCCTGTATACCATTTGTTTGAGAATAAACCACGCACTTCATCTAAATCTAGATAAAGCATAAACATGTCGTATGTGAAGGCATTTTTCACCGGCATAAAGCGACGGTGCCTAACCTCACCCTTATAAACACGACTATGCAACGCTTTGGTCTGACTTGTCATAGCGTAATACCAAACTGCTTCACTACTCTAAGCGCACTATTTACACCGTCTTCATGAAAGCCATTAAACCAATAAGCACCACAATAATGGCTACGATTTTGCCCACTGATTTCAGCATGACGTTGTTGGGCTTTAATCCCATCAAGGGTGAAAACAGGGTGAGCATAGCTGTATTTGGACAATATCTTACTTGGATCAATTTCTTGTGAGCGGTTTAAGGTTACCAGTATGGTTTCTGGTGCGTCATGGAAATTTTGTAGTATGTTCATATTATAGGTGAGCATCGCGGTGTCGCTTTTACGCTGAGGAATATGGTAGTTCCAACTGGCCCAAGCCAGTTTGCGTTTAGGCATCATACTGTCATCGGTATGCAGAATCACATCATTTTTTTGAAACGGCAGCGCACCTAAAATATCACTCTCTAGATGACTAGGATCCGCCAACATATTTAATGCTTGATCGCTGTGGCAAGAAAAAATCACCTGATCAAATTCAAAGGATTTGTCATGACTGTATAAGGTCACACCTTCACTGCTTCGCTCTACTTTTGTAATGGGGGTATTAAGATGAATACGCTCTTTAAATGGGCGAGTAATGGGTTCCACATAAGACTGTGAGCCGCCGGTTAATACACGCCACTGTGGTCGTTCATCAACACTTAACATGCCGTGATTGTTGAAAAACTGCAGAAAGAACTTAAGTGGAAAATCCATCATCATATCTTCAGAGGCAGACCAGATAGCCGCACCCATAGGGACAATGTAATGGTTCACAAATGATTTTGAATAACCATGCTTAGCCACAAACTCACCAAGCGTTTCGCCCTCACCTATTTCATCGTTTTCTAACGCTGATACGGTTTGTTTATTAAAGCGTAAAATATCTTTAACCATACGCAAAAAAGAAGGACGAAATAGATTGCGGCGCTGCGCAAACAAACTGTTGATGCTGGTGCCGTTGTATTCAATTCCAGTATTTTCATCGCGCACACTGAAGCTCATGTCAGAGTCTTCACTTTTTACGCCAAGCTGGTCCATCAGCTTGATGAAGTTAGGGTAAGTCCAATCATTAAATACGATGAAACCTGTATTGACTGGATACACCTTGCCCTGCAATTCAACCGGACGAGTATGGGTGTGGCCACCGATGTAATCATTGGCTTCAAATAAAGAAACTTCATGTTCGCGGCTTAATAAATGCGCTGATGTTAACCCTGCAATGCCAGAACCAATGACCGCTATTTTTTGTTTTTTCACGCTGTATCCTTATTAACTTGGCTTAGTTCATGCGTTTTTTTAGAAATTGAATAATACGTTTTAATACAGGTATGTGTTCATATAAAAGCGCGCCACCATCCACATAATCTTGGTGATGATAGACTTTATCGTTGAAGCGAATATGGCTACTGCCATTCACATAAATGGTTTTGCCGCCGTTGAGCTGCGGATGAATATACGCCATTGTCCAGGTGAGCATGGCGCTGTCGGACTTGATAAATTCGTCGTGAAATTCAAACTGGCAAAACTGAACATTTTGATAAATAGAAGCGCAATAGTCATTGAACGCATCAATACCCTGGATATTGTGAAAGCAATCAACAAACACCATGTGCGGGGCATACACCATTTCAATGATGCCGCTTTTACACGTATCTGCATTTAAGGTGTTGTACAGATGCTTAAATGATTCGACGAGCAATTTTTGCTGTTGAAGCTGATCAACGTTTGATTCTTGGATATTCATGCACGCCTCCTAGTCCGCTGTATTTATGCCGCGATCATGGTCGCGCCCTTCCTCTAAGATACGGCTAGGCACTGGGTTTAGATCATGGACAATTCCAATGAGACTAAGCAGCTTTAACATGTAATAAGAAATATCGATTTCCCACCAATAAAACCCCTGACGAGCCGATGTAGCAAAACGATGGTGGTTGTTATGCCAGCCTTCACCCAGGGTAATAAATGCCAACCATGGATTATTGCGGCTATGATCCTTGGTAGGAAAACGACGTTTGCCGAAGATGTGTCCAAGTGAGTTAATTGTGAACGTGGCGTGAAATAAGATCACAGTGGAAACAAAGAACCCCCATATCAACATCTGCAAACCACTGGTTCCCAAGGCTGGCCAATACGCGTTCAGCACCTCACCAAGAATAAAGGTAAATAACGCCAATACCGCTGGTGCAATAATATCGAATCGATTTAGGAAGCGCAGTTCAGGGAATTTAGCCCAATCTTTAATCACCGAGTAGTCGGTTTTAAATGCCGCTTCGCAAATAAACCAGCCCATATGAGACCACCAAAAACCATGTTGCACAGGTGAATGTAAATCATCATCTTCATCGCTGTGTTTATGGTGCTTTCTGTGATGGGCGGCCCACCATAAAGGGCCTCGCTGAGCCGAACTATTGCCTAAAAAGGCAAAGAAAAATTGCCAAAACCGATTTACCTTAAAGCTGCGGTGGGAAAAATAACGATGATAAAACGCCGTAATAGCAAACATGCGTGCCCAAAATAAAAATAAACACACCCCCACTGCAACTGGACTTATACCCACCCAGATAACGCCTAAGCACATGGCATGGACAAAGAAAAAAGGCAGACAGCGTATCCAGTTTATATGACGACTATTTTCATCGACTTCAGGCCCAACAGGAGCCTCAGAATCCACCCAACGTATAATGTTTTGCCAAAGCGTATCTCGCTGTGGCTTGGGTATATGACCTTGGTTTGAACTCATGACAAACCATACTCCTTATTAGTATTATTCGGTATTAAGTCACTTAACTGTTTAAAGTGCTTTTTAGTTTGCGCCACTGACGTTTTGTGATCGACAATCGGTGCCACATAACCACATAGTGTTTGTTGCTGCTTATTGGGCTGATGAATACTTTTATTGTCCAACTTGGCCAACTCTGGCACATATTGACGAATAAACTCGCCGTTTTCATCAAATCGTTGTGATTGACGAGTAGGGTTAAAAATACGGAAATACGGCACGGCATCCACTCCCGTAGATGCGGACCACTGCCAACCACCATTATTGGATGCTAGATCGCCATCCACTAGGTGTTGCATAAAAAATTGCTCTCCAAGGCGCCAATCTATAAACAGATGCTTGGTTAAAAACATAGCACTGACCATTCTCAAGCGATTATGCATCCAACCCGTCGCCACCAATTGGCGCATAGCAGCATCGACAATAGGATAACCTGTTCGGCCTTCGCACCACGCTTGAAACAACTTAGCATCTTGCTTCCAAGGTAATTGATCGGTATTCATCTTAAAAGGTTTAAAGCGACATATTTCAGGATAGGCAACCATTAAATGTCGATAAAAGTCACGCCAAATTAATTCAACGACCCAGGTCTTAACACCTGGGTTATCTAAGGCATTACTAATCACAATGGCCGCTTGGTAACACTGGCGTACACTGATCGCACCAATGGCTAAGTAGGCTGATAATTTTGAAGTGCCTTCAATACTCGGAATATCGCGCAGCTCGTGGTAATGCAAAATATCTTCATCAACAAAACGCTCTAACAGCGTCAGTGCATGCCCTGGGTCCGTTGGCCACAAAGATGCCCAGTTGTCTTTTTCAGTGGCATCGATATTCGTAAGTGACTCTATTGGCGTATTTGCAATCGCGCTTAAATCCGTTTGAATGTCCGTCTTGGCTTGCGCAGCTGGCAGAGGATAAATTGGGCGAGATTGTTCATTGAGTTCTGACAGATAAGCATTTTTAAAAGCGGTGAATACCTTATAAAAAGTCCCTTGCTTGTTATAAATCTTACCCGGTGCGATAAGGCATTGATCATCAAAACCTTTCACACGAATATTCATCGTCTCTAGTTGTGCACTAACAAGTTCCGATAACTGAGCTTCGTTCCACTCGTATTCATGATTAAAATAAACCTGCTCAATCTTATACTTGGTTACTGCTTTTTTTATGGCGGGGATAACACCAGCAAAATCGGAGCTGTGAATCACAATTAAGGGCACACCCAGCGCACCTAACTCTTCAGACAATGTGACCAGTTGACGTAAGATCAGATCTTGTTGAATGGGGGCAACGTTATGAATTTGCCACTGCATTTCAGTTAAGAAATATAAGCCGATGGTTGGACCATCTTGCATGGCCGCATACAGAGCGGGGTTATCATGTACTCGTAAATCGCTTCGAAACCAGATTAGGTTCATGTCAATGGCTCCGCCATGGCTGGTTTATCTACTTTACACATAAACTTAGCCAAGGCACAGCCACTTAAAAATGCCGCCTCTACCCCTCCCACATCCAAACCACTTAGCAGGGTGTCACCACAGATATAGATGCCGTCTTCACTGCTCATAAAACCACTATTTACATGGCCGTTATCACTGCCTTGGGAATACAACCAACGGTGAGCATAATCACTTTTTATGATTAAAGGTTCAGGGCAAAGCTCTGAGAGCTCATTTGCTAATTCATAAACCACTTTATCCTTAGAATATTCTAGTCGCGACTCGCTCCATTGACGACTGGCTTGCACGCAATAAACATGAAGGCCATGGTCGAATGATCGCTGAGGCTTGGTATTTTCATAACTGATGCGATGAATAGCTTCATTTGGATTGGACATCATGTCTGGCACACTCAAACGCTCGCTCGTCGCAAACATCGCAACCCACTGGGCATGAATATTGGTCTCTTTGATGACACTTTTTAGGCTGTGGTCGCTTGGTAATAATGCATAACTTTGCGGGGCAGGACAGGCCAACACGATTTCATTGGCGTAAGCATAGAGAGATTCATGGCCGTCCTTTTCGCAGTATATACTCCAGTTGTTCTCACCTTTAACGATGGCTGTTACCCGCACAGAAAATTGGACACCTATTTGATCAGCTAAGTAACGGGTCAGGCTTGAACTGCGAGGACAGCCCACGTATTGCATCACGCCACCATGAGACACCCAAGGTTGCAAATGACCTGTCTCACACCACTGATTAACCGATTGTTGAAACTGGGAGGAACTGGCACTGAAACTCAATGCGCCTAAATCAAAACTCACAGAGAGATCGGTACCTTGAACACGCTTAGAAGATAAACGCCCGCCACTGCCCCGTGCTTTATCCACACACACAACTTGGCGACCCTGTTGCTTGAGGTTCATAGCTAAGGTCAAACCAGCCATACCAGCGCCGATGACGAATACATCTGTGGAAATCATAATAAACCCTATCTTTTGTCAGTCCTTTTTACGCATCGCTCGCTAAGCCAGATCACAGCGGGTATTTATATCTGTGTTTTTAACAGATAGGGCTTTACCAGAGCCCCTCATTCCTTTACTTTAAAAAGAATTAAAACTGTTACATTTCATGGTGTTAAGGGATCAAAATTTGAGCTCGGAAAACGCAAAAAACCTGCGGCCGCTGGACGATCTCATCAAAAGGATTGCCGACAACCAAGATCAAGCCGCATTTGTGGAATTGTTTGAAAAAGCAGGCTCCAAGCTCAAGGCCTACGCCATGCGCTGCGGTGCACTGGACGGCGAGGCAGAGGATATCGTGCAAGAATGCATGCTTACCGTCTGGCGAAAAGCACATCAATTCAATCCAAAAACCGCCTCAGGCACCACCTGGCTATACACCATTGTGCGAAATAAACGCATCGATATGGCGCGCAAAACCAAGTATGACGTGGTGGTTTCAGATGATCTATGGCCTGAACCAGAAGGTGAGGATCTAGAAACTGATATTGAGCGTGATCTGAACGGAAAGATCGCCCGTACATTACTACACGGCCTGCCAGATGAGCAGCGCCAGATCGTTTACAAGGTGTACTTCGAGGGTAAATCACATAGCGAGATCGCTAATGCACTTGATCTACCCTTGGGTACCATTAAATCAAGGTTAAGACTGGCTATGAAAAAGCTAGACACCTTGGCACAAGAGCAAATGACATGGCTAATTATCATCCTTCTGACGAACTTTTAATGGAGTTCACAGCAGGGCAAAAACAAGATGCCCTAGGTATCATGGTGGCCTGCCACCTTGAGTCCTGCCTTGAGTGCCGAAAGCGCAGTCAAGTATTTGAACAACTAGGCGGTGAGATCTTGGGCGATTCCCAAGAAACACCATTAAGCGAAGGCCTTCTTGGCAAGTTACTGAGCCGTCTGGGAGAATCCCCAGCGCCAGCCAAAGAAACCGACGTACAGGGTGATGCTCGCTTACCGCGACCGCTGCGCCGTTTTGTGCCCGGGTACTTTGACAGCTTACCTTGGAGTGGGCTTTCGAAAAACATTAAAGAATTCACCCTTCCATTAGGGGATAACCGTTACGTTGCGAAATTTTATAAGATCGCTGCGGGCAAAGAACTTCCTGTTCACACCCACGAAGGTAACGAGTTCACCCTAGTGATGTCTGGGCAGTTCTCTGATGATGCCGGCGATTATAAGCAGGGGGATTTTATTCTCGCTGACAGTGACATCAAGCATCAGCCTCGTGCAGGTATGAATGAAGATTGTATCTGTTTTGCGGTCATGGATGCTCCACTGAAATTCACCGGATTCTTTGGCAGAATGCTGAACCCATTCATGCGCTAAAGCACCTGTTGTGGATAAAAAAAGCCCAGTTTATAAACTGGGCTTTTTTCGTTATACGCTATCAAAGGTACTTATTAGAGCCCCTCGAACTCACAAATGGAGTACACATCAAAGCCTGCTGCTTTGATTTTCTCACTGCCCTTAAGATCAGGCAGATCAATAATAGCCGCCACTTCGACTACATTGGCGCCCAATTTTCTCACTAACTCACAGGCCGCTAACATGGTGCCACCCGTGGCAATTAAATCATCCATCACCAACACATTATCACCTGGTTTAAAGGCATCCGTGTGCAACTCTATTTCAGCGCTGCCGTATTCTAAATCATAGCTTTGACAAACCGTTTCAAAGGGAAGCTTCCCTTTTTTACGCACAGGCACCAGTGACAAACCCAGTTCATACGCAAGCGGTGCACCTAAAATAAAACCACGGGCATCAATGGCCGCCACCGCATCCAACTGCATACCTTGATAACGGTGCACAAAGCTGTCAATCAACTTACGAAACACCTGTTTGTTTTGTAATAAGGGCATGATGTCGCGAAACATCACACCAGGCTCAGGCCAATTTTCTACGGTACGCACCGCGTTTTTAATTTCATCTTGATAAACAGACATAATGTTTCCAGTTTTTAACGAACAACTACAACCCGCTAAGGTTTGCTACGTTGAAACATAAAAAAAGCAGGTGAGGCTCACGCCCCACCTGCTTTTTAGGTTTATTTAAAAGTGTGCTTTAAGCAACAGGTTAACGTTATTTTCGTCTTCATTCTCTAGGTTAAACTTGTTATCCCACAAAGCGTACTCAACACCCACATAAAGCTTATTGTCAAAGCCTACTAACTTAGCGATATCCCACTTAAGCTGAGAAGTGAAGTTACTGCTAGAGTTTTTATCTCCAGTAATTGGATCCGCAAGTTCAGTTTCATAATCCCAGAAACCGTCATACATGAACTCTTGACCTGCCACATTAAATGGAAGACCCCATGTCAATGTAAGCTGCTGATTATCGTCAGTAGAATCATTAAAGCTCTGATATACGTTAGCGCCAAAATGAGCAAAACCAGGAAGGTTTAAGCCAGCGCCTAAACCTACTAGAAGATTGTCATCAAATTCACTCATCTCCCAAGTGGTGGCTAGCTTCACGCTATTAACGAACCCATCTTTAAATGTAACAAGGTTAAAGTTTGGGCTTACTTCAATATA
>MDTG01421769.1_pt1 | contig 11161 bp, 10 predicted proteins | sample 811421 | NCBI WGS metagenome assembly MDTG01 (sample SAMN05326645, study PRJNA326480) | marine metagenome | isolation source: seawater | place: Pacific Ocean: South East | collected 2011
CAACTTCTACAGCATCTCTATTTAATTCAGCATCATTGGCATTTCTCAAAGCTTCCAATCCTAGTTTCATGGCTGCATTAAGTGTTAGGTTATCTTTCCAATTCTTCTCAAAATATTCAATCACAGTGTTTCTGCCACTGCCAATAGCTCCAGCGTGATAGGATTGGTACGCTCCACTGGGATCAGTCTCGTACAGGTGTATGCCATTGTCATCAACTCCACCAATTAACAATGCAGTGCCAAACGGTCTTGAACCACCATATTGAGTGAATGATTGTTTGAAATCACAGATTTTCTTTACGAGTACATCAACAGGAACAGTAGCGCCGTAAGTTATTCGGTTGATTTGAGCCTCAACTCTTGAACGAGCGACTAATTGTCTAGCATCAGCCATTAGCCCAGAAGTTGCCACACCAACATGATTGTCAATTTTGAACATCTTTTCAATAGATTCAGGGATGATTAATCTACTAATGATTCTCTTGTCACAGACCAACACAACACCGTCTTTAAATTTCAAACCCGCAGTAGTTGTGCCTCGCTTTACTGATTCTCTAGCATATTCAACTTGGAACAATCTTCCATCTGGGCTGAAGGTCGTAATTCCATGGTCATATCCTCTTCCACTTGGTTGCATCATCTCACCTGTTTATTCCTTAAGGCGACACCTTATGAGTGTAAGGGTTAAACTCAACCGGTATCTTCGGTATATTCACCACAAATTCCGACCATTATAATCCCTACGAAAGATAATCAAATTATTGAGCAATTAGTTTCTCCACTGTATTATGCGAGTCGGTATTTTGTCTTCGGGTGGAAAAGATTCGGCTGCCGCATGGTGGTGGGCAATGTGCAAAGGTTGGGATATCAATGCATTAATCACGATGATTGTTACAAGTGAAGATTCAATGATGTTTCAAGTACCAGGTACAGAGATAGTTCAATATCAGGCTAAATTAGCCGATATCCCTTGTATTTCAGTAAACACACAGGGTCATGAAGAAGTTGAAATATTGGATTTAGAAAATGCTCTGTCAGAATTAAATATCGATGCACTAGTATGTGGTGCACTACGTTCTGATTATCAAAAAAGCAGAATCGAGAGGATGTGTGAAAGGCTTGGCATAATTAGTTACACTCCATTGTGGCATCAATCTGCTCTAAGTCACATTTCTGGTTTGGTCGAAAATGGATTTGGAGTTATGATTACTAGTGTTGCATGCGATGGTCTTGATGAGAGTTGGCTTGGCAAGATATTAGATTCACAATCACTTACATCTCTAATTGAATTATCAAATAAATATCGATTTAACGTTGATGGAGAAGGTGGTGAATATGAAACTCTAGTTGTATCAGGGCCACATTTTAATGGCTCAATCAATATCACAGGAAGCCCCAAATGGTACGGTAGAAGGGGCGAATTAGAAATTAGTAAAATTTCAACATCATTTGATTGCTGAGCGGGCTAAATCAACTGCTTCATCAACAATTTCTCCAGAAACACCAATGTGATTCATTGGATCAAACATCGCTTCGAGTTCTTCTACAGAAAAGGCAGCTGCGATTTCAGGTGTTCTACTGCATACATCGATTAACTCAATTTTCTTATCAACTGCTTCAAAGGATGCTGAGCGAAGAATTTCATGAGCTTCATCTCTTGCTATACCGTGTTCAACCAGTTCTATCATTAACTTTTCAGCCATTACAAGCCCTCGTTGTGATTTAATATTTTCAAGACACCTTTCCCTATCAACCCACATATTGGTTAGCACTTGTCGAGTTTTTACGATGACATCTTCACACAATGCCGACCCATGCGAAAGAGTGAATCTCTCACTACTAGAATTTGCTAAGTCTCTTTCATGCCATAATAACGCATTTTCATAGGTTGGAATTATCATTGATCTTACAATTCTTGCTAAACCAGAAGCATTTTCAGATTTGATTGGATTCTTTTTATGCGCCATTGTAGATGAACCTACCTGCTTTTTGATATCAAAACCTTCTCCAGCCTCTTGGATTTCTGAGCGCTGAAGATTACGAATCTCTTGCAAGATTTTTTCACAAGATGCTGCTACATTTGCTAACCAAGAAACATATTCTATGTATCTATCTCGCCCGACAACTTGAGTAGTTGCAAGTGGCACTCCAAGTCCTAAGTGAGTCATAATTAGGCGCTGTAATTCCCTTGCGTTTACTCCTTGAGCAGCACCTGTTCCGACTGCACCGAGAAATTTTCCTACGGAAATTCTTGGAGATGCTTCATCCAATCTTATTAATTGACGACGCAATTCATCTAGCCAAACCGCAGCTTTAAGTCCAAAAGTAATCGGAACCGCTGCTTGTCCATGAGTTCTACCAAGCATTACAGTATCTCTTTCCCGTTCTGCAACATCAGCACACACGCCTATCAATAAGCACAACTGTTCTCTAAGTAGAACAATACTATCTCGTAGTTGTAGAGCAACAGCAGTATCGACTATGTCATTTGAGGTTGCACCTAAGTGTATACACCACCCTGCATCTCCTGCTGCTTCAGCCATTGCTTTTGTTAGAGCCATAATATCATGCTTGGTTTCAGCCTCAATTTCTGAAACTCTTTCTTTGGTTACTGATTTTGGATTTGAGATTGCAGCAACGGCTTCATAATCCTCTTTTGAGACTTTACCTAATTGCATATGAGCCCAAATTAATGCTCTTTCAACTTCTAATTGTCTTTCGTGTCTTCCAAGTTCTGACCATATGTGTTTGAAGTCTTCACAGCCATATCGGTAATCAAGCGGGCAAAAGGCCATGTACAGTGGTTATGGACAACCTCCTATAACATTTCGATTAGGTAATCAATCATATTCCGCAATAAAAAGAGACCTCTGAAAATCAAATATTTTTCTTGTTAACTACAAAAATTTGAAACCCTATTTCGTGATAATAGTCTTATGTCCGATAAATCTGTGAATGTTGAAAGTAGAACCTCATCACAGGATAAGCGATGGACTATAATGGCTGCTTTGTTGGGTACAAATACCGCAGTGATGCTGTTTCAGGGGATTGAACAGGAATCAGATCCTAAACAAATTAGAGAAATAGCCCTTTCAATTATAGCAGCCACTCTACCATTTCAAGGAATCTACTTCTTGATTTACACTTACATGCTAGAAAATAATGGTAAATTAAGTGATGAAATAACAAATCGATTAAACAGAGCATCTGCAGTCTGTCAATTAGTAGCCTATCTTTCATTGGTTGGTTTGGGGATGATGTGGTATAACATTTCTAATTATGTTGGGATATTTTTCCTTGTATCCACAATACTGGCAATATTATTCATTAGGATTGCAATGGCTCCAATAGAATCGGAAATTGAGAAAAATTAACTTAGGACTTTGAGTAAAGTTCCAGTTACTGTGGCTACAATTAATAATAGAATCATCATTGAAACTGGCCCATATTGGTTTTTGTCATCCATAGCGGTTCCTAAGAATCCATCTCTAGAAATAGCTTCACCAAGACTATTCGCCTCAGAATACTCTCCTAATGGTTTACGAGGTATTCTCTCACCCTTTTTTACAGTGAATTCGACATCCTTCTTGCTGCCTTTCTTAGCCTCAGCCATGTATGGGGGTCATATTCATAGGTCAAATAATGTTACTATCAATTACCAAAATAGTCATTCACTATCGACCACTCAGTATGTTTATGCGATGGCATCCTGAAACACCTTCGAATCGGATTCATTTAGCAATAGAAGGTAGTGTTGGTGGCACCACTATCGGATTACATATGTCCGCAGATGTAATTGATAATGGAGGCAGAGTTTTGTGGATAGGTTTGGAGATGCCGAATTCTGAAAGATTTCCACAGTTATTCAGTCATATTTCCCCAGTAGCATCTTCTAGATTTCACGCTATGATGGTAACTGGTGCTTTGGATAAATCCCTTGAAACGATTATTTCTGCAGCAAATAACTTACCCTCAGTAAGATTGATTGTAATGGATGATTGGTGTGATTCAAGCGGAAAAATACCAAAATTTGAACTTGATTTAATATCTCGTATTAGTAATTCAATCAGTTCTGAAATTAGATTATTACTAATTAGCAAAGGAACTGTAGATGCAAGTGGCAAACGAGTTGGAGAAATTTTTGCACGTGCAGAAAATCATTTTATCCAAGAGGGTTATGAAATTTGGACTTTTTGCCGCAGTTCAAATGGCCATCAAAGAATCCTCAATATCGGTAGTAATTCAAGGACTCTAAAAATAGTAGACAGTGGATTAGAGTGTGTAGTTTAATCGTCCTCTTCTCCAAGTAATTCAGCCATCTCTTCTAATGCATCGTCATCAGGTTCATCAAATTGTTGAGGATTTTTTGCACCACCTGTTAATATGTCATGACCAGCAACTTTTGGAGCATGATGATCGATTGTTGATAATCTATTTTTCCGAGCTTGTTGCATGATGAAATAAATCATGATGAAGAATGAAATTGCAAAAATAGCGTATGCAATAGTCTTCGTTGCCGAATCATCAACCATGTTAAAGCCTAATGCATGACACTTTTCTAATTATCCATGATAATCAATTGCTCACTACCAAGTAATAGGTTTTGACAGATGTCTCATTGAATCTTTAGGTGGTTGAACCCAATTAGAGAATGGCGGGATTCGTTCAATATTTACCCACTCGTCAGCAAACTTTTTTCGACATTTAGGGCATCTCAATAATTGGTTTTTGCCCATTGATTTTAATGTTGAATCACATTCTGAACACTTTGGTCTATGCTTTTCTGGAGCAGCAGATAGAACTTGCAAACGTTCTAAATGAATAGTATTATCTTCATTTTTCATACCGTTGTATTGTACCTTATCTCCAGATTTTAGCCATTGTGCGAGAATTTTCACATCTCCAGATTCAGCGAATGCCATCAGTTCATCACCATTATCACATAGAATTTTTACTGTTCCACGTTTTTTAATTTCTATAGATTCCACTACTGAGGACATTTCATTACCTAAGTGATCATCAGTTGCTTGATTGGTTTGAAATACGATATATCCTTCAACAGATTCTGTATTATTTGATTCGATAAGAAATTCGCAACCATTTTTTGCAGATTCGAAGGTTTTGGCTCTGAGGCCAAATAATACTGGGCAGTTTCCTCTCGGTGAGATTAATACCGAATTAGATCTTAAATCTCTTGACATGAAGGTTTGGGGGTCTTCATCTATCTCAGCTAATCTAACGAGGTCTACCTTCCTAATACTAATGTTTTCAACAGATTTTTTTGTTCGCCAACTAATAGCCTCAAAAGTATACTCATGTGATGGCCAAGCAATTGCAGCAGTTGCTCCTATTCTCCCATGACCGCCCCATGATTTGGTAGCATCAGGTAGTTCCAAAAGTGTTACTTCTCTAGTAACACAGTCCCAATATGTGTTTTCATTTGCCTGTTCTTCAAACCACACCATTCCTGGGTCAGTAGGGGTTTGCTTTCTGTGATAATCATCAGATTGAGTTAACATACCCTTTAGTGGTAATATGTTTTCATTCCACCATAAATCAAGAAAAGACAGTAGTACGTCATAATTGTCACCATCAATTTTAACGGCAACAGCAGCATTGCCACGAGTTCTTTTTCGAGCAAAAGGGTACAATCTAACCAATCTAAATTCACTTGCCGTATATCCATCAGGGAGGTTTTGAATCAGTTCAAATAGAGTGTATGTTGTACAACCGCCCCCTAAATGATCAGTATCATCTAATCCTAACCATCCCATATTTTCACCGCACAGGTTGGAAAAAATCCCCTTCATCTTTGAAATTTACTAATCTTTCAATCACCTGATTTAATCCAATATTAGGATTTACCTTATACAATCGAATACCCCTAGCCCATCCAGCACCAAGATCACTTTTTCTATCGCCAACAATCAAATCTAATTGGTTAAATGGCATTGTTTTATCCTTCCACCAATTTACTCTTACTGCATCATTTGGTATTTTGATATCTATATTCATTCCTTTGTCAAGCGTTAAACCATCTCTAAGATAGCAATGACCTAAGTAAAGCATTCCTGGCATTGGTTTTCGGCAATTACAACGGTCAATCTGCCGGTGAGGGCAAGTAATAATCAAATCAATATTGGCATCTTCATCAATATCTAGCAACATTTCTTGTAAATGATAATGAATTTTCCCTAATTGTTTTGCCTCCCATAATCCACGTGAAATTGCAGATTGATTAGTTACTATACAGACATAATAGCCATGTCTTTTTAATTCACCAATAGAAAATGCTGCCCCATCTAACAGTTTTAATTCATCAGGACTATTGATATAATTTGGACTACCAATGTTGATTACACCATCACGGTCAAGGTATGCAATAGCACCATTAGGTATGATATTGGCTGGGAACTTTGCGGATAGTACTTCAACAATCGCTCCCTCCATGAGCATCGGTAATACTAATTGTTCAAGTTTTTTTTGCATCTTATGCAAGTTTTGAAGTCTAACGAATGATTGGAATAATCATGGAGGCAAATTCGATAGTCCCAATTATTGGTGCAATCGGCTTGGTTTCTTTAGCAATATCTTGGCATATGAGGTCTAGAGAATCAGCCCGAATAGCACAGATTGGCTGGTTATGTGTAGGGGTTTACTTCTTTTTAGGTTCATGGAATTATCAAGAAAAAGGCGACTTAATTTTAACAGTAATGAGTTTGTCAGCCTTGCCACTTACTATCGGAATTGCTCGATGGGAAACCAATACCTTGGATTTAAGGGCAAGAAAAGCCTTGAATTGGGCACGTGGTGCAATGGCTTATGCTGGTGGACCGTACTTACTTATTTCTCACGTACCTTGGCTAAATGTTTTGGCAATTTGGTTTGTTGCATCACAAGTTGCTTTGTTTTATCGAATCTCAGGAACTGGAGATATTCATCTTGGAGAAACATGGGTGGAAACATCATCTGGCAAAGTTACTTGGGATAATTGGGATGGTAATCGTTGGTTTAGTTCAGAAACAATTGGTGAATTTCCATTTCAAACAGAGTTAGTTATGGCCGATGGTTCATTCATTGGTATAAATTTCGTATTAGCTTGTACTGCACTACAATCTATGGTCATTTTTATTGGAGCGATTGCAGTTTTAGATCTTGATTGGCGTCGAAGAATAAGAGCGATTTTGTTTACTATTCCAGTTATTCATATATTGAATGTATTTCGTAATGTAGGCTTGATTTGGATGCATCAAACTTACACAACTTGGTCATTTTATGGCATGAGTATTTTTGAATTTGGACATAATTATGCAGCAAGATTCGTCTCACTTTTTGCTATGTTCTTCATGGCTTTAATAATGTTTGAAATCCTTCCTGAATTGCATAGACATATTGTAAGACTTCTCAAGCCTTTAGGAATAATGCAACCCAAGAAAAAATCTGCTTGATTATTTTTTGATCCAAGATTGATTAGGATTGCTTCTTTGCCACATATTTCCTGAACCCATTGGGAATTCAATCACTTCAATACCATTACTATCAATCATTCCAAGTAACTGATTTGGAGGCGACTCAGGTTGGGAAATTAACTGTTCGAACAGATTGTCATTATTGGTTATTTTATTATCCACAATTTCCCTTTGAGTAACATCATTATTCAATTCATACGATTCTTGCGGGGCTTCAATTTGTTTTTCCATGGACATTGGTGAATCTTGCATGTTAAGCATTTGTTCAGCCAGATTGTACTGTTTATCTGATTTCCACGCTGAATTGGCGTCATTCCCTCTAGAACTTCTTGAGACAAGAACCAACATAGCAAGCAATCCAATCGCTAGAATCGCTCCAGCTGAATAAATCAAATCATTAGCCACGGAGGGGGCCAAGTCTGCGTTGTCACCAACACCATCTCCATCAGTGTCTTTGGTTTCATCAGGATCATTTGGAAATGCATCATCAGCATCAGGAACTCCATCACCATCACCATCAAATGCATCAAAGGTTGTATCGCAAAGCAATATTAGGATATCAATTTCGGAACGTGAAATTCTTAAATTTGAATTACTGTCAATGTCAAAGAAGTTGTATTTATTTTCATAAACTTGTGATGATAATTTCTCTATACTAACTTCTTCATCATCAGGAGATAACTGAGTAAATATCAATTCTAGTTCATTATTACACGAACATGAAATCTGTAATAATTCAGAGAATTCAATTTCACCATCAACATTGACATCAGATTTTGTAAAATCTAATTTATTGTCATTTAATATAATTGACTCAAATTCAGTTTTACTTAGTACGCCATTGCCATCTTTATCTTTACTAGTCATCTCGTTTTCAGCAATATCTCGACAGTTTTGACTAACGATTGGATCTTTAGGTTCTTCAATTGGTTCTATGAAGTCAGAGTAAACCCAACTAGCCACAATTGTAACTTCACTAATTTCCTGTAATGCCTCAACAGTAATGTCAAATCTTCCATTAGCAGGTAAATCTAGGTAAATCATTTGTTCTGTTCCAATTCCATCAGAAGTAAGTGTTACTTCTTCACTGTCAAAATTGTTACCGGGCCTTTGTCTGCCTTCTTCATCAAAAAACATATCATCCTCAAGGAAATCAAAGAAATCCTCGAAACCGAATACTAAAGAATTTCCAGTAGCAGTAATTACTAAATCTCCATTACCTCCATAGGTTTGTATCATTAAATATTCACCAGGTTTTTCTAATTCCACAAAGAAGTTTAGTGACTCACCAGTTGGAGCCTCAATTCCAGAAATTTCTTCCCCATTGAATAACTGTATTGGGTTTCCGTCATATTCCCAAACATATCTATCTTCAAAGGAAGCAGTTATTGTAACATCACCAAAAACCATTTCTGTATCAAGTAAAATATACCACATTCCCGGAGTTGGATCATTAAAACCAATTTTGTCACCAGAACCAGGACTGTTACTTTTGTGCATGTAGTCATTAGTTGTTGGCGAGTCTGATAATTTCATGTAAAGAGATGCCTCACCGAAGCCAGAATTAAGGTCAACAACCAATCTTTCAGTTGCTTCAGGAACATTGATTTTGAAATACTGACTTAATCCATTATAGCCACTTAGAGGACCATATGGGATGCCTGGAGTTAACTCAATTGCATCTTCTGGCTCAATATTTTGAGGTTCAAATGACATAGATGCTACTATGGTGAAATCATTAGCCTTACCATAGGTGTATGCGGTTATGTAGTATATTCCAGGTTTGACATCATAGAGAGTTACTTGGTGCTCATTTCCAGGACCAATTGACCAATCTGATTTAGTATCAATATTAGCAAAATCACCAAAAATACCTACGTCGTCAAATTCCTCAAACCAAGGCTCATTCCAGCCCCAGAAAGAATTGAATGGGTCAGGGACAGTTTGAGAGGAAATTGCCAAATCAATGTTACCGCTACCCCCATATGTTTTTACAGTTAAAGCTGAGAGATTTTCTGTAACATTGACATAATAATACAATACTCTATCTTCATCAGGAGCACCTCTTCCAGCATTTATTTTTTGACCAGTCACAGGTATTTCATTGACTAATTCAGTCATTTCATCTATCGAAGGAGGTGGGTCTGCAATATCCATATAAGTATAAATTGCAAGGTCCTCTATGTCTGTTCTTGGAACAATTACCATCCACATTATGCCTTCATCAGGCCACGACCAATCCATCCACATGTATTCTGTTACATCGTCATAAATTTCATCATAGTCCCATGAATTCGGTATGGCGTTATGACTAAAGTATGCATCAAATGAAGAATCACCCCATTCTTCACCATTATACTCAAAGAATGCCTCAATAAACAGATTCTTGGTTAAAGACTCAATCTCAACAAAAAATAGTAATTGATCACCTCTCTGGCCACTTATACCATATATTTCTTCATCAGAAAATAATTGGATTGCTTGGGCAACAATTGTCCCATCTGGCATTACCCATGAAGCACCTATAATTTCACCTTGGAAATTACCAGTTTCATCTTCTGTGATAGGACCTTCACCTTCGAGGAATTCCCAAGTTAGTGAATGTTCTTGATTATTAATTGACAAAGAATCAATCATACCCCGATAATAATTGCAGTCACAACCTGCTCCCATCTTTCCTACGTACAATTCATCGCAATCTTCTCCAGATTGAAAACAATCATTGGAACCGAAGTCACCTTGTGGTATCTTAGCATCTTCAGCACTAATTTCACCAGCCAATTCTCCATCGATAAGGAAATGTCCACCGACTCCTTCTTCAATTTCTACTGAGATTTCGGTCCAAACATCTTCTCCTATACTGGTGTTGGATGTTGGATGTCGAGAAATTGAATACTCGCTTGCAAAGCCAACAAGTCCATTGTTAATGTAAAGTCCCCAACCATAATCTCCAAGCATAGTTACAAATTGTATACCGCTGTTATCCGGTGAATTAATCGAAGCAGTAATTGAAATGTTATCTGTGAAAGAAGGAATATCTTCATCAATAATTATTTTATCATCATTACCATCAAAACGTAGAGCATAGTCCACTGCTTCACCAACTTCAACCACACCATAAACTGGGAAGTATTGTGGGTCATCATCTAAATCGTTCCATGTACCAGGCATTATGTTGCCCATGTTAGTTCCAGTTATGTGTACAAAGTTTTCCGCATCACTGGCTGAAGGTTGATCTTGTCCCCAGTCCCTGTAATGGAAAGGTGTACCATCATGCCAACGGTAATCGCCTTCTTGATTTGAATCAGATAGACCTATCCATAAATGCCTAGATTGTTGATCATAATTAGCAAAGGTTTCGAATATCCATTGATTCTCTAAAGCATCATCAACAGTGGTTAGAAAACCATCTAATGCACGTGCAACCTCAGCCGAATCTGACCAAGAACCTTCACTGAGTAAGTGGTAAGTTTTGTCATTATTTGGATTGACAGCAGTATGTAAAACTTCTATTTGAGATGGAGCTTCACCCTGAGCACTGACTGACATTACTGGGACAGTTAATGACAACAAAAATAGAACTACTATCAAAACAGATTTGCTATATGCTCGCATGTTAACAGGTAATGGTTAGACTGGCCCCATTAAAATGTAGTGGTCATGTGATTTTTCTAACGGTTCATCTTTTTGCC
>MDTG01010650.1_pt1 | contig 11160 bp, 9 predicted proteins | sample 811421 | NCBI WGS metagenome assembly MDTG01 (sample SAMN05326645, study PRJNA326480) | marine metagenome | isolation source: seawater | place: Pacific Ocean: South East | collected 2011
ACCAGGTGATCATAATCGACTAAAAAAAATAATTATTAAGCTTACAAAAAGTAAATATTTCAAAAAAAAATTTAAAAAGCTTCATAAAAATGTCCTATCTGAAAGAACAATATCTAGACAAATAAATATATTTGAAAAGGAATTAAATTATTAAATGAAAGTAGTTATTTTAGCTGGTGGCAAAGGTTCAAGAATTTCATTTTATACACAAAAAATTCCTAAACCGATGATTAGAATAGGAAATATACCTATGATTACTCATATTATGAGAATATTTAATTTTTATGGCTTTGACAAATTTATAATTGCATCAGGTTATAAAGGAAATTTAATTAAAAATTATTACAAAAATTCCAAAGAATTTCCAAATATAAAAGTTATAAACACTGGAGTTAATACAATGACTGGAGGAAGAGTATTAAAATTAAAAAAATATTTAGATAAAGGTGAAAATTTTTTTTTAACTTATGGTGATGGTGTATCAAATATTAATTTACAAAAATTATTATATTTTCATAAAAAAAAGAAAAAAATTGCAACAATTACAGCAGTAAGACCTCCAGTTAAATTTGGTGAGCTTATGATAGGAAAAAATTCTAAAGTAAAAAAATTTGTAGAGAAACCACAAATAAATAAAGGTTGGATAAATGGAGGTTTTTTTGTTCTCAACTTTAAGATATTTAATTTTCTAAAAAGTTCAAAAGATGTATTAGAAAGAGAACCATTAGAAAATTTAGTGAAAAGAAAACAATTAATAGCATATAAACACAAAAGTTATTGGAAGTGTATGGATAATTTAAATGAAAAAAATCAATTAGAACAAATTTTTGAAAAAAATAAAACAATCTGGAATTTTTAATAATCAAAAAAAATTATTTGATATGAGAAACAAAAAAATATTAATAATTGGTCACAAAGGTTACATAGGTACAACCTTGATAAATTATTTAGTTGATAAATCAAAATCTAATTTTGATATTTACGGAGTTGACTCTAACCTATTTTCCATGAATACTTATTCTAGAAAAAAAAAAATAAAGAAAAACATCATCCAAGATTCTAGAAAATTTCAAATAAAAAGCTTAAATATTATACCTGATGTAATTATTTATCTAGCAGCTGTTTCAAACGATCCGATGGGAAATAAATATAAACAAGCAACTGAAGAAATAAATTTTAAAAGTTGCATAAAAATTGCTAAAGAAGCAAAAAAATTAAAAATTAAAAAATTTATATTTGCTTCTAGTTGTAGCATGTATGGATCTGCAGGTGATAAAAAAAAAAAAGAAGATGATAAATTGAATCCTTTGACAGATTATGCAATTTCCAAAGTAAACTCGGAGAAAACTCTTAAAAAACTCTCCTCTAAAAATTTTAAGGTTATTGCACTTAGATTTGCAACAGCAGCTGGTTTAAGTGATAATTTAAGACTTGATTTAGTATTCAATGATTTTGTTGCTAACTCAGTATTAGAAAAAAAAATAATACTTCTCAGTAACGGCCTATCTTGGAGACCACTAATACATGTGAATGATATTTCAAAGTCAATACTATGGTCTGTAATATATCCTTTAAAAAAAAACTTCCTAGCTGTTAATATTGGATCAGAAAAATGGAACTTTAAAATTATATCTCTAGCAAAAAAAATTGCCAGGATAATCCCAAATACTAAATTAATTATCAAAGATGACAATAATTTAGATAAAAGATCTTACAGAGTGAGTTTCAACTTATTCAGAAAAATTGCCCCCAAATATCAGCCTTCGACCGATTTTAAAAAATCAGTTATTGATTTAGTTAAATTTTTAAAAACTGAAAAAAAAAATTTAAAAAACTTTAGAAATTCTCCAAAATGGTCAAGATTATATAGATTAAACTACTTGGTAAAAAATAATACTATTGATAAAAGGCTCTATCTAAAAAATGATTAAAGGAATTCAGATAACAAGTTTAAAAAAAATACCAGATGAACGTGGAGCAATTTTTCATATGTTAAAAAAAAGCGACCCACATTTCATTAAATTTGGAGAAATTTATTTCTCAATTGCTTATCCGGGTATAATTAAAGGGTGGCACGAACATAAAAAACAAGTTCAAAATTATGCAGTTATTGATGGAATGATAAAGCTGGTACTAATAGACAACAGAAAAAATTCAAAAACATATAATAAAATACAAGAATTATATCTAGGAGAAATGAATTATATATTAGTTACAATTCCCACAGGTATAATAACATCTTATAAATGTATTAGTGATAAAAGTTCAATATTAGCAAATTGCTCAACTTTACCTCACGATCCAAGTGAAATGATTAATTACGATTTATATAACAAAAAAATTCCATATGATTGGAAAAAAATTAAAACGTAAAAAAGTAATAATACTTGGATCCTCTGGTTATATTGGAAGCTACTTATCCTCAGAATTAAAACATAAATATTCTTTAATAAATCATTCGCGAAAAAAAATTTCCAATAGAAATTTTATAAAAAAAATTAAAAAAAATATATATGGTGATATAACAAAAAATAACACAATTGAAAAAATTGTAAAATTAAGACCTGATATAATTATTTACACTATTTCTTTGAATCATAAAGAATCTGAAAAAAATTTAAATTTGTCTCTTAAAAATAATTTTTTTCCTCTTGTAAATTTATTAAAAAAATTAATTGCTATCAAAAATTATAAACCCAAAATTGTTTATTTTTCAACTGTCCAAGTTTATGGAAGAGAATATGAGGATACTAATATTATAAATGAGAATTATAGAAAAAAAATTAACAATATTTATGCTCTAACTCATAGTATGTGTGAAGATTTTCTAACAATTAATAAAAATAAAATTAAATCACATAGCTTAAGAATTTCAAATACTTTTGGAATGCCCGTTTTAAAAGATACAAACTGTTGGTGGTTAGTATTAAATGAATTTTGCAAAATGGCTATAGAAAAAAAAAAAATAACAATTAAATCTGATGGGGCAGCGTTGAGAGATTTCATACCATTAAATTTGTTAAAAAAAGTTGTAATTAAATTGATAGATGAAGATTATGATATGCCAATCATTAATGTATGTTCTGGTGTAACTCTATCAATCAGAGAACTCGCTTTTCGAGTAAAGAAAAATGTTTTCTTTAAAAATAAAAATATTGAAGTATTTTTAGAAAAAAAAAAATTTCAAAAAATTAAGAAATTTAAGTATGATGTTTCATTATTAAGAAGTTTGTCAATAAAATCTAACAAAAGTTTTGATTATGAAACAAACAAATTTCTTTTAAATCTTAAAAATCAATTAAAACTTTAATTTATTTGATTAATAAAATATTAACCTTTTCTGTAAATTTAATTATAAGATAAATATAGATACAACGAAAAAAATTATATATTAAAAAATTGATTAAAATTAAGCTACCAAGAATATTAAAAAAGTTCATAATTATTTTTTTTGATATTATATGTATTTTACTGTCTTTAATATTATCTTACTCATTAAGATTAGAGACATTCTATAATCCAACGGAAATTAATGTTTTTATTTACGCTATATTTTTAGTTGTAATAATTTTAAGTAACTACTTGTTTGGAGTTTATAGTATAATAATAAGATATTTTAATTTTAATAATGTTATAAACATTTTTAAATCTATTTTTACATCTGGATTTATATTAGTTTTAATAAACTTAGCTATTTATAAAACAATTTTTATTCCAAGATCTGTTTCATTTATTGCAATAATTATTATTTTTTTATCAGCAATAATTGTAAGAGTAATTTTAAATTTTATATTAAATTTTAAATTTTCATTAAAAAAAAAAGCAATTTTGGTTGGAGTAAGTAAAAATAGTACAAATATCGTCAATTTATCTAAAAATTCAGAGAGCAAAATCTCTATTGTATCTATTATAGATATTTCTGGAGATTACGAAAAAACAAAAGTTAATGGAATAAGTGTTTTAAAATTAAACAATATTAAAAATATATTAAATAGATATATGATAGATTATGTCATTCTTGACGAGCAGTTTGACAATTTAACTAAAAAAAATTTTTTTATAAATAATTTTAAAGATAAAAACTTAAGATTAATAAATTTAGAGCAAGGTTTAAAACTTGTTCAAGGTGTAAAGTATAATGTAAATAATAATTTAAATTTTAATGACATACTTAATAAAGAAAAATTTCTCTTAAAAAAAAAATTACTTCATAAAAAATTAAAAAATAAATCAATTTTAGTGACAGGCGCCGGTGGGTCAATTGGATCAGAATTAGTTAAACAAATTAAAAACCATCAACCTGCTAAAATTTATTTGGTTGATAACTCTGAAATAGGATTGTTTAATTTATATAATGAAATTTTATCAAAAAATCCAAGGTATTACAAAATTTTGGAAATTATTCTTTGCGACTGTAATCAAATCAATATTTTAAAAAAAAAATTAAAAGGAAAAAAGATAGATATAATCTTTCATGCCGCAGCATACAAACATTTATGGTTTGGTGAAAACAATCAAAATTCTATGCTATTTAACAATATAAACAGCACAATACAAATGTTAAAAATTGCTCTATCTCAAAAGGTTAAAGATTTTATATTTATTAGTTCAGATAAAGCAGTCAATCCTAAAAGTATACTTGGTATATCAAAAAAAATAGGGGAAGATATAGTCTTTTATTTTTATAAATATGTAAATAAATATACGAATTATTCAATTGTCAGATTTGGTAATGTGATTGGTTCTAGTGGCTCTGTAATTCCAAAATTTATTGAACAAATTAATGCAAAAAATTATATAACCGTTAGTCACAAAAAAGCAAAAAGATATTTTATGTCAATACATGAGGCGGTTTATTTAACTTTATACTCAACATCATTTACTAATAAATTTAATATATTTGCATTAGATATGGGGGAACAAATTTACATTTACGATATTGCAAAAAGAATTATTCAATTATCTGGTAAATCTATAAAAACAAAGAGTAGAGGTGGTGATATTGAAATAAGATTAACAGGATTAAAAAAAGGAGAAAAACTAAAAGAGGAAATTTCTTTAGGAAAAAATCTTCAAAAAACTACTCATCCTAAAATATTTAAGTGTAATGAGGTTTTTGATATTAAAAAGGTTAAAATAAATTATAATAAGATTAACAAAATAATAAAGAATAATAATAAAATAATAAAAAAAACTTTTATAGATGAATTTAATTAAAAAATTGGCAGAAATTAAAAGTATATTAAAAAATTAATTATTAAAATTAATCTTTTAGTCAATTTAAATTTTTTTAATGTTATGCATTATTTAAAAATAAAATTGAAAGAACTCTCATTTTATCAAATTTTAATTACATATTTTGGCTTTTTATTAATTGTTTCATTGCCTGCAATTTATTATGTAATTTTATATGTCGAAACATCTCCAAACCTAATTAATGATGAAAATCAAATTATATTGAAAAACCTTAAGTTTGATTATGGATCTTTGTTAAATAATTTATATTATAATAATTCATATGTTCAAAAACTAAAAAATTTTGACTTAGATTTTCATTTAGCTAGAATGCCGTTTTATCCAGTATTATTATGGTCATTATCTAAAATTAGTTTAAATTTTTATTTTATTTTTTTTTCTAAAAATTTACTTACATTCAGCCTTCTTTTTTTCTGCGTATTTATTTTTTTAAAAAATATTGATAAAACGCTACTTAGTCTAATTTTATTTCTCGGATTATTCATTTATAATCCTTACAACTTACACATTTTATTTTCTTTAGATTTTGCTGATACTATAATATCAATTCTTTTTCCTCTTGTTTTACTGTTTGGATTAAATAGAGATTTTAAATACTTTTTTATATTACCGCTAATTATTTTTATTTTATACTTAACAAAATCTTCTATGTGGTTTTTTTGTATATTTTTTTCAATAATCTATTTCTTTATCAAATATTACAGAAATAGCTCTAAGTTTGAAATTAAATATATCACTCCAATTTTATCAGTTATTTGTGCAATATTAATTTGGGGTTTTTTTGGTTTAAATAAATCAAATTATTTTCCAATTGGCACATCAATAAGTTCAACTAATACTTATTATTTAAATTCTATAATGAATAAAAAATTTAATAATACTTATCCTCAACAATCTGTCGATATTTTGATTGATAGAAAATTTGATTTTAAAAAATTTAATAATGAATATGAATTTCACTTATTTTTTAAAAAAAAAAATTTTGAATTTATAAAAAATAATAGCCGTTATTATTTTGAAGGTATTAAGAAAAAAGTAAATTTCATTTTTTACGGAATTAAGAAAGATGGAAATTTTAATAAAAAAGTAGATAAGATTCGATTTTCAAATATTCCTAACAAACTCTTTATGAATTTTGCATTGATCTTTGCAGTAGTTTATCTATTTCTAAATTTCAAAAAAAAAAATGTAGATCTTGAAATGATATATCTATCAATGTTTATTTTTTATTTACCCCCTTACCTAATTGCATGGGCAACAACTAAGCATTTGGTGCCATTATTTTTGTTATCAAAAGTCTACCTACTTTTAAAATTATTAAGAGCTTGAAGATTATTTAATTAATCTTCTTATCAATTATATACCTTGGTCTATTTTTTACTTCTTTATAAATCCTGCCAACATATTCACTAATTAATCCTAGAATAAAAAAAATTGCGATATTAAAAAAACATATAACCATCATAATACTTGTCCAACCTTTAATAATATTATCAGTCATGTAGCTATAAAATGCATATATAGAAAGTGACAAAAAAATTAAAATCATGAAAGAGGCGATAAAAAAAGATAATTTCATTGGAAATGTCGAGAAGTTAAATATGCCAATTAATGCATGATTTAGCATACTTTTTATAGTCATTCCTGTTTCACCATACATTCTGTTTTTTCTTTCAAAGGTCACATGATCCGATTTAAATCCAGTCCAAGGTATCAATCCTCGATAAAACATGTCACTTTCATTAATTTTTTTTAATTGAGTTAAAACTTTTTTGTCAATTAGTCTAAAATCCGAAACTTGTTTTGGAATTTTTATTTTACAAATTTTATTAAAAACATAGTAAAAAAAGATTGAACTTTGTTTTTTGAAAAATTTCTCATTATTTTTAGATCTTTGAGCATACACAATATTTAAATTATCTTTTATTAATTTCATTAACATTTCTTTTAATAATTCAGGAGGATCCTGTAAATCAGCATCCATTGAAAAAATATAATCACCTTCAGCATTATCAAATCCGACTTTTAAAGCATATTCTTGTCCAAAATTTCTTGAAAATTTAATACCAGTAATATTTTTGTCATTTGTTGAAAAGTTGGTTATTATACTCCAAGTATTATCTGTCGAGCCATCATCTATTAAAATAATTTTGTATAATGTATTCAATTCATTAAGTACATTTTTTATCCTTTTTAATAAATCGTTTAAGTTCTTTTCTTCATTGTAGCAAGGTATAATTATACAAGTCTTTTTTTCTGATAGGTTCATATTTTATAAATTTAAAAATTCCTAATGTATAATTAAGTATTTTCTCATTTTTATTTTTAATTTATCATTGATGCCATAATGAGTACATACTGATTTATTATACATGCAATAACCATTTATTGGATATGAGAAGGTGAAGTTATTCAATATATAAAAACCATATTTTTCTGGATAATTGTTTTCTTTCATAGAATAAAATTTAGGCCACGGATAATTGTAATAGTTATTATTAGTTTCAATTATCCTAATTATATTTTTACCAAAAAACAATAGAATACCAATTATTAATATAATTGAAGAAACATATTTAATTTTATTAATATTAATTAGTCTAGATGACACTATTATAGAAAATAAAATAGATAAAAATGTAATAATTGTGGAATATCCATATCTAAATAAAGGTGCTTTATAAAACCATATAGCTAATGGTATTAAAGATAATAACAATAAATAAAACCTATATTTTTGAAATTTTTCTGCTTTTTTTCGACTTCCAACATAATAATAAATTAAAATTAAAAATATTAATAAAATATATGGAAGTAATATTTTGTTTATTAATTTTAGATGTTTGGACATCCAAGCATCAAGCCAATTAAAACTACTCACAAATTTTTTCATATCTTTTGTGTCTTTTTGACTTTCACTTAAATCCGACCAACCCTTAGCCCAAGCTTCACTAGACAAAGATATTTTGGATATATTCGAAGTTTTTGACCAAAGTAAATTTTCAGTACAAGACATCTTCAGAGGGTAAATAAAGCATCCAGATATAAGTAAATTTTTAATAAGCCAGGAAATAAATATTATATTTAGTATTATAAATTTTTTATTTGTAAGAAAGTTTTTAATTTCCGTAAATCTAAATTCTAAAATATTAAATATTATTACAGGTGCCAATAAAATTTTATTTTGAATAATAAATAAGGATATAAGTAAGTTGTCTAAGAAATATTTCTTTTTATTTTCTATATTAATAATTATTTCTGATATCAAAAAAAAATATAAAAAATGTGAAGGTGCATCATTTCCATATTCACTATATCTATTCATTTTATAAAAAATAAAAATTAAAACGATAATTAAGTAATGATGATGAAAATTATAATTTTTGTTGCGTATATTTTTTATAATTATACTTAAAAAATTAGTAATTACTCCAGTTGCTATCAATGCTTGTGCAAAAACTATACCATTGTTGCCTAATAAAATATTGTTAGATGCCGCAGAGAAATATTGTAATGCAGATGTATGTGCATATCTAAAATGTATATTAGAAAGTCCAATTATTATTTTCTCGCTGTTAAGAATACCAATATAGGGTAAATGATATAACCCTGCATCTGGCCTATAAACATTACTTTCTAAAATTAATAAAAAAACCATTACAGCTTGAAAAAAAACAAATTTTAGAAAATTAATATTTGTAAATTTTTTAAAGTTTTTTAATAATATAAATATACTTAATAATAAAATTATATTCGTTACATATAAATTTAAGGCAGTAAAAAAGTTTATTACTAGAGATAGTGAGGAGATAATAATTACGCCTAGTATTAAACTTTTTGAATAATAATAAAAATCAGTATTATAATTATTTAATAAAACTAATGAAAATGGAATTGTAATTATTACAATAATGATGGAATAAATAAAAACTAACAACATATGATATATCTAACAATTATAATTCCTGTATTCAATGAAACAAAAACTATAACCAAAATTCTTAATAAAATTTATAAGATTAAAATAAGAAAACAAATTATTGTTATTGATGATTGTTCTTCAGATGACAGCAAACTTAAGATATTGTCACAAAAAAAAAAAATAGATAAAATTATTTTTCATAGAAAAAATTTGGGAAAGGGAGCTGCAATAAAAAGTGCTCAAAAATTTATCAAGGGCAAATATACTATTATCCAAGATGCCGATTTAGAATACAATCCGAATGATTATTTTAAAATATTAAATAAAATAAATAGCGAAAATATTTATGTAGTATATGGGTCAAGAGTTTTAAACAAAAAAAGATACAAATTAAAAAATTTTACATCATTAAGTAGAATTTTTTTTAATCATATTTTGACTATACTTTCTAACATAATAAATAATCAAAAACTTACTGATGCACACACATGTTACAAATTATTCGAAAGCAAAATATTTAAAAAAATAAAATTAAAAGAGAATGGTTTTGCATTTTGTCCTGAGATAACAACAAAAATTTCAAATTTAAATGTCAAAATTTTTGAGGTCCCAATTTCTTATAGGGGTAGAAGTTACGAAGAAGGTAAAAAAATTTCTTATAAAGATGGTATCGAAGCAGTTTTTGCTTTATTTAGATATAAATTTTTTAAAAATTAAATGAAAGTGTACAAACAAATAAACAAATGTAGGATATGTAATTCAAAAAAATTAATTAATATCATCAATTTGAATGACCAATACCTACAGGGTTCATTTATAAAAAAAAATATTCCAAAACCTTATTCAAAAAAAATTCCACTTCAATTACTATTGTGCACTAATTGTTTGCTTGTTCAATTGCGTCACACAACAAGCAAAAATATTTTATATAGAAATTATTGGTATGAGTCTGGCATAAACTCTACAATGCGTAATCATTTAAAAAATCTAGCACGTGAAGCGTCTAAAATGATTAATAAAAAAAATACGAAAGTTCAGGTTTTGGATGTTGGCTGTAATGATGGAACACTTTTAAATTTTTATAATAAAAATTTTAAAAAATTTGGAATAGATCCTAGTCAAATAATTAATAAAATTAAAAATAAACGAATAAATATAGTAAATGACTTTTTTCCTTTAAAAAAAAAAAATAAAAAAATTAGAGGAAAAAAATTTGATATTATTACATCAATAGCAATGTTTTATGATCTTAATGATCCAAATACTTTTGTGAGAGAAATAAAAAATTATTTAAAAAAAGATGGAATTTGGATTTTTGAATTATCTTATTTAGTTGATATGTTGAAATTGAATTCATTCGATACTATTTGTCATGAGCATTTAGAGTATTATTCTTTAAGCACCCTTGAGTATTTAATGAAAAAACACAATTTAAAAATTTTTAAAGTTTCAAAAAATACAATTAATGGTGGGAGTATACGATGTTTTGTTGCCCACAAAGATTGTAATATTCATAATGATGTAAATGATTTTAATTTATTTAAAATTTTAATAAAAAAAGAGAAAAAAATAGGTATTAATAGGATAAAGACCTACAAAAAATTTTCGTCTAACATTTTAAAACTTAAAAAAAATTTGACAAAAAAAATTCAAAATATCAAAAATAATAATGAGTCAATTTTTATTCTTGGGGCTTCGACTAAGGGAAATACAATATTGCAATATTTAAACATTGATAATTCAATAATTCCTTTTGCAATCGAGAGAAATAAAGAAAAAATTGGAGCTAAAACAATAGGAACTAATATAAATATTATAAGCGAAAGTGAAGCTAAAAAAATACAACCAAATTATAAAATTGTTTTACCTTGGCACTTCAAAGAAGAAATTATAAACAGGGAATTAACTTATCTTAAAAATAATGGTAAATTAATTTTTCCTCTACCAAAAATATTAATTATAACTAAATATAATTATATGAA
>MDTG01188150.1_pt1 | contig 11160 bp, 13 predicted proteins | sample 811421 | NCBI WGS metagenome assembly MDTG01 (sample SAMN05326645, study PRJNA326480) | marine metagenome | isolation source: seawater | place: Pacific Ocean: South East | collected 2011
AAAATCAAGAAATTTTGTTCTTAAATAATTTTCAAAAGACTCAACAATTTTATCTTCACTACTTTTAAGATCTAAGCCATTAACCCTTTCCTGGTAAAAAGTTTCGATATTGTTTTTTACTCCTTTAAAATAACTAGTTCCAATTTTTTCACATCTAATTTTTTCTGATATTCTATACAACTGTTTTGAAATATTTCCATCTGGCTCAAATTTTTTAAATATTTTTGAGTCAGAGAACCTATGTCTCAAGGATTTTGAGTCTGCGATTGCTCTTATTTGATTATAGTTTAATTTATTATTTACGGGGCTCAGTTCTGGTAGTCTTATTGAATTTGTTCCAGATTTAGAACTATCATTACCAAACGAAACTTCAATTTTTTCTGAATTAGACAGGGATCTTACTGTAGAACTTATTGCAGTTTTAAAATCAGCTATTTTTTCTTTTTTATTTTCCACTTTATAAAGTGATATTAATTGAAGATTCTGGTAAGTCTTCACCAAAACATCTTTGGTAGTATTCAGAAATTATTTTTTTCTCTAACTCATCGCATTTATTTAAAAATGTGATTCTAAAAGCATATCCTTGGTCCTTAAATATAGATGTATTCTCCGCCCAATGCAAAACCGTTCGAGGACTCATAACAGTGGATATATCCCCATTTATGAAACCTTTTCTTGTAAGATCAGCAACTTTTATCATATTTGATAAAAGCTCTTTTCCTTCTTTATTATTCAAGCTTTTATTTTTTGCTGTAACAATTTCTAATTCCTTTTCAAATGGTAAATAATTTAATGTTGAAACTATGTTCCATCTATCCATTTGACCTTGGTTTATCTGTTGAGTTCCGTGATATAAACCAGTTGTATCACCAAGACCAACAGTGTTTGTTGTTGCAAATATTCTAAATAAATCGTGCTGTTGTAATACTTTATTTTTATCTAATAATGTAAAATTTCCTTCACTTTCTAAAACTCTTTGAATTACAAACATCACATCAGGCCTACCAGCATCATATTCATCAAAAACTAATGCTACAGGATTTTGAATTGACCAAGGCAAAATACCCTCTTTAAACTCTGTGATTTGTTTTCCATCTTTTAATACAATTGCATCCTTTCCAATTAAATCTATTCTGCTTATGTGACTGTCTAGATTTACTCTGACACATGGCCAATTAAGCCTCGCAGCAACTTGCTCTATATGAGTAGACTTCCCCGTCCCATGGTAACCTTGAATCAACACTCTTTTATTAAAAGAAAAACCAGCTAAAATTGCTAGTGTTGTATCTTTATCAAATTTATAATCAGGGTCTATTTTAGGAACATACTCATTTTTTTTTGAAAAGGCTCCAACCTTCATATCACTTTCAAATCCAAATGTTTGGTTTACTGAAAGCTTAATGTCTGTTTTTTGTAATAATTGTTCTGAGCTCATTTTTTCCCTAAAGTTTTTTTTAACTGGCTATACGCTAAAGTAATTTTTTTCAATTTATCCTCAAATTTTTTATTCCCTTGATTTTTATCAGGATGATACTTTTTTACAAGTTCTTTGAATTTTGATTGAATTTGCTCCCATTTTACCTCTTCATTTAATTCCATCACTTGCAGAGCATCTTTATCTTGCTGTGACACTTTTGTTTTCTTGAAATCTCTAAAGTTTGAGCTTTTAAAGATATTCAATTTGTCATCCAAAGCATTGTTCCACAAAATATTAAAAAAATTATCTGACGATCCAAACGTTTTTGTAGATTTATGCCATGTTAAATCGGATTTAATAAAGAATTCTATTTCTTGGTCATTCATATTTTCAAAATAATTCCAGTTTTTATTGAATATTTTAATATGATTTAAACAAAGTAATCTATATTTCTTGCTGTTATCTTTTTCTACTGGTGCTTTATAAGCCCCAATTTCATTACAATTTTCCCAATCACAAATAATTTTCATTGGATTATTCTATATAGTAAAATTAAATTAATGAAAAATTATTTTGACGAAATTTATAATAAATTAAAAAGAGAAATTACCGTCGAAGACATAAACATTGTTGATAATTCCCACAAACACAAAGGGCATAAATTTTATGCACCAGAAAAGTTCCATTTACATTTGAAAATTAAATCTTCGTATCTTAACTCTCTTTCACGTGTCAAAGCTCAAAAATTAATAATGAATATACTTAAAAAAGATCTTAAAACTAGAATACATGCACTTGAGATTAGTATTGAGAAATAGTTTTAATAATCTTTGAAAAATTCTTAATTGAAATTTTACTTTTATTAGGTAGAGCAGTTCTTCCAATATTTTTGAGTAAAATAAAATTTATTTTATCATCATTATTTTTTTTATCATTTTTCAAATAAGGGATTAACTTTTGAATTGATTTTGAATGATCATATTTTTTATAGGCAAAATCTAAATTATTCTTAATATAAATATTCTTAATTTGATTTAAAACTTTTTGTGTACAGATTTTTTTAACTACAGAGAGCTTGGTTGCTAAAATCATTCCTGATAAAACTGCTTCTCCATGAGTAATAGTCTTAGAGTAATTATTTTTAACTTCAATTGCATGTGCAAATGTATGACCAAAATTTAAAATCATTCTTAAGCCTTTTTCATTAGTATCTTTGTTGACAAAGAAAATTTTTATTTCACAACTTTTTCTTATTGCGTATGTAAGTTCTCTTTTTTTCTTTTTAAAAATTGATTTAGAGTTTACTTCTAACCAATTGAAGAATTTTTTATCTTTGATTATTGAATGTTTCAAAATCTCAGCATAGCCACAAATCATTTCTTTTTTTGGCAAAGAATTAATAAATGAAGTGTCACTTATTACCAATTTTGGCTGATAAAATGATCCGATTAGATTTTTTCCATAATTAGAGTTAACTCCAGTTTTTCCTCCAATAGCAGAGTCCACTTGAGCAAGAAGAGTAGTAGGTATATTAATAAAATTTATCCCTCTTTTAAAAATACTTGAAACAAATCCAGCGAAATCTCCAGTGATGCCCCCGCCAACTGCAATTATCAAGTCAGAACGATTAAAATTTTTAGCAAGTAATTTATTTAAATAGAAATTTACTAAATTGATTGACTTATTTTTCTCACTAGCATTATAGGGTAGGAGTAAAATATTGTATTTATTAAGTTTTTTTTTTAATATTACTTTAAATTTTTTGGGAACATTATTATCAATAATTAATGCGATATTTTTAGTATTTGGGCACAGTAAATGAATCTTTTTTGGCAAAATATTAATCGTATTTTCGCCTATTATTACCGAATAATTAATATCTTTGTTTCTAAACTTAATCTCGCGATTTTTCATAACAGCTTAATATTTTATTTACTATATCTTTTGATTTTAAAGATTTGCATTTAATCGTATAATTAGCCTTACTATAAATTTTTTTCCTTTCAAAATAAATTTTTTTTATTGTTTCATTAATATTTTGTTTAAATAAAAGTGGCCTTTGTTTATTTTTTCTTAATCTTTTAATAAGTTCTTCAACTGGAACATCTAACCAAAAACTCACTGATAATTTTTTAGCACATTTTCTTATCTCTTTGTCCAAAAATGCTCCACCGCCTAAAGAAATAACAGAATTACATTGCTTTAATTCTGATAAAGTTATTTCATTCTCGATTTTTCTGAAGTATTTCTCTCCTTTATTTTTGAATATTAAATTTATCGATAAACCCTCTTTTTCCTCTATTATTTTATCAACATCTATAAATTTGTATTCGAGCTTTTTGGCAACAATTTTACCAATAGTAGATTTGCCTACTCCCATCATACCTGTCAAAGTGAGGTTTTTTCCCAAATAAGCTTCCTTTTAAATTTGATTTTTCATAAATATGTCTTATTTATTGAGTTTAAATCAATTCATTACGTATGCAACTTAAATACAATAGACAGCCAAGTATAGGTAGCTCGATACTAAAAACTTTAATTAAGTTATTTTTATTAATTGTTATTTTTATTTTTGCTATATTTTTAATAGAAAAAGTAAGCTTTCCAAAACCAGAAAAAAAGTATCAAATCGACGTTACAAATGAGATTAAAAAGCTTTAATTACTTTATAGGCTTGTTAATAACATTTTTTTATTTGCCTCTTCTAGGCGAAGATAAAATAGATATTTGGAAAAATAAAAAAGGAAATACCTCTCAGACAACGCAAGTCGAAGAAAAAAAAGACAATGATAATTCCTTATTAAAATCCTCTGAGCCTATTAAAGCTCTAGAAAAAATTCAAATTGAAGAGAGCTCTAACATTAAATCAGATGAACAAAAAGTATACGGTATTTATGAACCTGCAAGTTTTGATTTTGATTTAAATATGTGGTCTACAACAAAAGCTGAAGATTTGAGATCAAGCCTTAAAAGGTTAAACAAAATTGAGTTATCAAAATCATCTAATGAAATTTTAGAATCAATTTTGTTGTCATTTTCGTATCCTCCAGAGGGTATGACAGATAAAGAGTTTGTTGATTTAAAAATTAATTGGCTTATACAAAACGAACGCGTTGATCTAGTAGAAAAATTTTTAAAAAGAAATGAGGAATTTGATAGCAAGAGTAAAGCAGTCCAATACCTTGTAGATAAAAATATTGCTAGAGGCAATATAAAAGAAGGCTGTAATAAAATAAAATTTATTGATGCAAAGATAAAAGATGCATATTTAGAAAAATTCAAAATTTATTGTTTAGTATTTAACAAAAAAAAACCAGAGGCCCAACTTCTACTTGATCTTCTACGAGAACAAAAACAATCAAGTACATTTTATGATGACAAAATAAATTTTCTTTTAGGAGTAACAGACAAAACTTCAAATAAAATTAATGAGAAAAATCTTTTAAATTTTTATTTATCAAGTATTACTATAAGTAATTTTAAGTACGAACCAACAGAGAAAACTAAACCAGAAATCTGGAAATATTTAAACGCGGCAAATTTAATAAAACTAGAAGATGCATCTGATAAAAAGAAGTTGAAAGAATTGGAAATAGCTGCAAATAATAATCAATTAGATAAAAATAAAATTTTTGAAATTTATAAACAAGTTCCATTTAACTTAAATACATTAATAAACGCAAAAAATAATTACAAAACTTTAAACGAAAGTGATGCAAGAGCTCTAATTTATCAAAAGTATTTACTATCAGATGCAAACGAGTCGAAAATTGATTACCTGTTTTTATTGGAAGATTTATTTAAAAAAGCTGATCTAATTAACATTTATTCAAAATATTTAAGCAACCAAATAGAGACAATCGGAATTGAAAATTTACCAGAAAGTTATCGAGAAGCAGCTAGTGCTAGAATTGTTACTGATGAAGATTTACTTTTAGGAAAAGTCAAATACAATGACAAAATCATTCATCAATCTAAAATTTTGAAATATTACCTGGAAGGTGAAAACAAAAAGAAAATTCAAAAAGATATTGATAAAATTTTTAAAAAAATAGTAAAAAATAAAAAATATTTTGTTTCTGCCAAAGACTTAGCCCTTGCAGATGCGTTAATCGCAGATGGTTATACTTTACCTTCTAATTTTAGATACGAAGAATTGATAAAAAAATATGATGTACCAAAAAATCTATTAACATTAATTGATAATGATCAAAAGGCATTTTTAGCTTTAAAAGTTGTTGAAATTATAGGAGAGGATGAACCATATCAGCTTGATCCAGAAACAATATATTTTGTGACCAACCTTTTAAATAAAATGAATTTAGTCACAATTAGAAATAAGGTTTTAAATTCTGCTCTACCCAAAAGAATTTAATTAAAATATAATTAGTAATGTCACAAAGACAAATTGTAATTGAGCCAGACCCTATTTTAAGAAAAAAAAGCGTGTCTCTTGAACAAGTGGATGATGCATTAAGAAAATTACTAGATGATATGTTAGAGACAATGTATTCTGCTCCAGGCATAGGTTTGGCTGCGGTACAAATAGGAATTTTAAAGCGTTTAATTGTAATTGATACTTCTAAAGAGAAAGACAAAAAAAAACCACTGTTTTTAATAAATCCTGAGATAATTTATAAATCTAAAACTACCTCAGTTCATGAAGAGGGTTGTCTGTCTTTGCCAGGGCACTTCGCAGAAATTGAAAGGCCTGCTGAATGTCATGTAAAATTTATTGATTACAATGGCAACAAGAAGGAAATTAAAGCTGACGGACTCTTGTCAACTTGCATACAACATGAAGTGGATCACCTCAATGGCATTTTATTCATTGACTATCTATCAAAATTAAAAAAAGATATTATAGTGAAAAAATTAGTTAAACAAAAAAAAGAACTTAATAAAATTATTCTTTAAATTTGATGGCTCTAGAAATAATTTTTATGGGAACTCCAGAGTTTTCTGTTCCCATACTTAATTCATTAAACCAAAAATATAAGATTATATCTGTATATACCCAACCACCAAAAAAAAAATCTAGAGGCCAAAAAATAATCAAATCACCAATTCATAAAGAGGCGGAAACACTTAATCTTCCAATTAGATGTCCAGAAAATTTAAATAATTTGATTGATTACGAATTCATTAAAGCATCTAATGTAAAATACATAGTTGTTGCAGCATATGGTCAGTTAATACCAAAAAAATTTTTAGATATTAAGAATCTTATATATTTAAATATACATGCCTCATTGCTTCCAAAATGGAGAGGTGCAGCTCCAATACAAAGATCTATAATGAGTATGGATAAAGAAACTGGAATTTCTATAATGAAAATAGTACCAAAACTTGATGCGGGACCGTATATGTTACAAAAGAAAGTTACTATCGAGTCAAATGATAACTTTTTATCTTTAAGCAACAAATTATCAGAAATAGGCTCAAAGTTAATTTTAGAAGCCTTATTATCACTAGAAAATAAAGAGGAAAATTTTAAAGATCAAGAAGAACAAATAGCAACATATGCAAAAAAAATTAATAAAAATGAGTCGGAAGTAAATTGGAATCAACCAGCAAAAAACTTAGTTGCAAAAATAAATGGATTAAATCCATATCCAGGCGTATGGTTTAGACATCAAAATACTAGAATAAAAATTCTACAGGCTGATATATCTGACTTACAAGGTAAATGTGGGGAAGTTTTAAGTAATGAACTTATTATTGGTTGCCAGGATAAATCAATAAAAATAAATTTACTTCAGAAAGAGGGAAAAGAGTTGCTCACTACAAAAAGTTTTTTATTGGGACATAAAATTTTAAGAGGAGAGATAATCTCTTAATGCATAACTATCAAATAATTATAGAATATATAGGAACTAACTTTATTGGCTGGCAAGTTCAAAAAAAAGGTCCTTCAATTCAGTCAATAATCCAAAAAGCATTATCAAAAGTATTAAAGACAAAAATTAAAATAAATGGTTCAGGTCGTACTGACTCGGGAGTTCACGCAGTTGGTCAAAGCGCAAATTTTACTTACAATAAGGAGATAACAGATAAATTTAAATTTTTGAATTCAATGAATTTTTTTCTTAAAAATAAATCTATCTCTATTGTAAAAATAAAAAAAAAAAATATTAACTTTCATGCCCGCCATAGTGTAAAAAAAAAAATTTATAAGTATATAATTTTCAATCGCCAATCAATTTCACCTATTTACGATAATAGATCCTGGCTGATAAAAAATAAACTTGATATTGGCCTGATGAAAAAAGGAATTAAATTTTTTTTGGGCACACACAACTTTTCAGCGATGAGAGCTGCTTCATGCTCAGCTAAAAATCCAATAAAGACTATAACTAGAGCAGAGGTAAATAAAAAAAGTCACAAAATTGAAATTATTTTTGAGTCAAAATCATTTCTACAAAAGCAAGTAAGATCAATGGTTGGATGTTTAAAGTACGTTGGTGAAAATAAATGGAAGCCAGAAAAAATTAAAAAAGTGATAATATCAAAAAAAAGAGCTCATTGCGCACCGCCTGCTCCAGCAGAAGGTTTATACTTAGAAAAAGTTATTTATTAAATCTAATAATTCTTGAATAACTTGAGCTTACTTTTTTCCAACTAAGATTTTTAATGAATACTAAAGAATTTTTAGAAAACTTTTTGTTTAACTTTTTATTGTTTTTTAAATTACAAATTAAATCTACAAGCTCTTTATCGCTTTTATAAACTAGAACATTTTTACCAAAATTTAATGAAGTTTTTTTACTACAAATAACCGGTAAACCATAAGACATATAAGTTAAGACTTTTCCCTGTATACCAGTTGCAACTTTAAGATTTGCAAGTCCACAGATTGATTTATCTATAAATTTATCGAGTTTTTTTTGAGGACCTAATATATTTGTATTTTTATTTAAAGATAACAAAAATTTATCAAAAGGTTTTATATTTCCAATTATATTAAATTCAATATTAGGTATGTCTTTTTTAAGAATAGGTAAAATATTTTTAATAAATTCCCTACATGCTAAGATATTTGGCGTGTATCCAAGATTACCAATGAATAAAATTTTATAATTTTTTGGAGAAAATTTATATTTTTTACTAATTGATTGAACAGACTCGCTTATTTGATATATTTTTTTTTTATACTTTTTTTCCAATTTATTAATTTCATTTTTAGAGAAAAGAATAATTTTATCAAATGAATTAAATGCCATGTTTTCTATTCGTTTTATTAAAAAACTTTCCAATAGATAAACAAATCTAAAGAAATTCAGAAAATTTAAATTGTTGAATGTTTGCCTGTAATTATCAGAATATAAATCACCCATTTCAAGAATGGTATTTCCATTGAATTCTATCGGCAAATATTGGCTCGATCTTATCTGATGAAAGAATAATAAGTCATAATATTTAGCGTTATTATTGATATAGTCCGCCATTTCTTCTGAGTAAAATAGGCCAAATTGTAATGGTTTAAGTTTTAAAAGATTCGAGATGCAATAGAATATTTTTTTAAAAAAATTTGGATATCTAAAAAAAATATTTGATTTATCATTTTTAATTTTAGCAATTTCATTTTTATCAGTTAAAAAAACAACATCTACAGAATTTTTTTTTCTTAAAAATTCTATTATTTTTTTTGCTCTAATTACATCCCCAGAATATCTTCCAGAATATGGGTTTCTGGCAGTAATAAATAAAATTTTTTTCACTTTTTTAAGATTTTTTTGTTTTCTTTTTTTTTATTCTCCAACGCGAACCTTCTCTAACTATATAACCACAACATTTTTTTGATCTGCAACGACAAGGATAGTTTTTGTAATCTTCATCAAAACTAAAACCATAATCATATGAAAACTCTTCTCCTTTTTTAATATCCTTAATAGCATAAACCCAGACTTTTAGACCAGTTCCAGTTACCTCGCAGTTGGGCTCACAAGAATGATTAATTAATCTCGCAGTGTTAAACTTAAAATCTCCATCAAGATCATATTTTTTATTTAAATTAAATAGATAAATAGCTTTTTCATTATCGTATTTTGGATTTTCCTCTGCCTCTCTTCTAGTAATTACTTTACCTTTATATTCAATTACTTTTGTGCCCTTTTTAATATTTTTAGCAGCGTACAGACCAAGATTATCAATTTTAGATCTTCTAATTTTGAAAGTCCTCACTTAAAATAATCCTCAAGGATATTTTGATATATTTTTGTAAGATTTTTTAAATCTTTTAAAGAAACACATTCGTCAACTTTGTGCATTGTTTTGTTGACTAAACCAAATTCAAGACAAGGAGCAATTTTTTTTATAAACCTAGCATCCGAAGTTCCTCCAGTTGTTGAGAACACAGGATTTATTTTGGTTACTTTTTTAATAATATTCCTTGCCATATAAATAGTTTTATTTGGTTTTGTAAGAAAGGACTCACCGCTTACATGAAAATCTATATTAAATTTACACTTATTTTTTTTGCTTAAACTTTTTACTATTGAACTAATCTTTCTTTTTAAACTGTTTGAAGTGTGGAGATTATTAAATCTCACATTAAATTGCGCTCTAGCAGTTGCTGGAATAACGTTAGTAGCCTTATTGTTAACATTTAAAGAGGTAAATTCTAAATTTGAAGGCTGAAAATTTTTATTACCTTTATCTAATTTTTGTTCATTGAGTTTTTTACATATTTTCACCAATGTATTGATAGGGTTATTAGAAAGGTGAGGATAAGCTACATGGCCTTGCGATCCAAAAATTGTTATTGTCCCAGATATACTGCCACGTCTACCTATTTTAATCATTTCGCCAAGTTTATTTGGATTTGTAGGTTCACCTACGATGCAAAAATCTATTTTCTCTTTTCTTTTTTTCAAATAGTCGACAACTTTTTTTGTACCGTTTATTGCAAATCCTTCTTCATCCCCTGTGATTAAAAAACTTATCGATCCATTGAATTTTTTCCTTTTTTTTAAAAATTTTTCAACAGCAGACACAAAACAAGCAATAGAGCTTTTCATGTCATTAGCACCTCTTCCAATCAAATGATTTTTTTTTACAACAGGTTTAAAAGGACTCACAGTCCAGTCCTTTATATTACCCGGAGGCACGACGTCTGTATGTCCAGCGTAACATAAATTAGGACTTTTTTTTCCTAGTCTTGCATAAATATTTTTTATTGGCTTACTTTTTTTTTTGTGATCTTTAAATTCCAAAATTTTACAACTAAAACCTAACCTCTTTAATTGTTTCACCAAAAACCCTATAGCACCTGCATCTTTAGGCGTTACACTTGGAAATTTAATAAGCTCTTTAGCTAATGTTAATTCATTAATGTTTGGCATTAGTCTCTTAATAATTCATTAATTGATGTTTTGCTTCTTGTCTTTGAATCTACTTTCTTAACAATTACTGCACAATATAAAGAAGGGCCATTCGGATTTGATTTATTTGGCAAGCTTCCTGGTACCACCACAGAATATGCAGGTACTTTTCCAAAAATAATCTCACCAGTTGATCTATCAACAATTTTAGTTGAGGCTCCGATATAAACACCCATTGAAATAACTGCACCTTCTTCAACTAAAACACCCTCAGCTATTTCAGATCTGGCACCCACAAAACAATTATCCTCTATGATAACTGGACCAGCCTGAAGTGGTTCAAGCACACCACCAATTCCAGCTCCACCAGAGATATGACAATTTTTTCCAACCTGAGCACATGAACCAACAGAAGCCCAA
>MDTG01013915.1_pt1 | contig 11159 bp, 12 predicted proteins | sample 811421 | NCBI WGS metagenome assembly MDTG01 (sample SAMN05326645, study PRJNA326480) | marine metagenome | isolation source: seawater | place: Pacific Ocean: South East | collected 2011
TGATAAAGCCTTTTTATATTTTGATTATTTTATCTTTGTCACTAAAAAAAATTGAAAAAAAATTTATTTTTTTTAATAAACAAAATCTTGCCCAGTTGAAAGATACACTTTTAACACTGATTTTTTATTTCGTAGTTTTCTTTATTATTACTGATTTAGGGACTATCAAAAATTATTTCTCTTCACAAAATCCTACTAATTCAATTTCAATTTATCTAAATAATTTATTTAATTTCTATTTTTCGTTTGGTGCTGGATTATTGTTTACATCAACCATTCCAATTATTATGATTTATATTGGATCAAATAAAATAACTATATTTAAATTTCTTCCAATATTTTTGATGAGTTTTTTATTAAGTCCTTGGGAAGGATTTCATGGAGGTGTTCAAGGGATAAGATATTTATTACCATTTTTATTTATTTTTATGGACGAGTATATTTCTGCAATCAATAAAATTTTGAGGCTAAAAAAATATTTTATTATTTGGGTTCTATTTATTTTAACTATTATAAATTTACCTAGTCTTGAATTTAGAAACTTTGTAATATCCGAGTACCAAAATGCAACAATTAAAGATTTTAAACCTACAGGTCCTGCAAAATTAGAGAAAAATAATTTGAATGAATATGAATATGAATATTATTCTTGGCCAATTAAAAATTTTAAATTTAATAACTTAATATTTTCTAATTATATATTTTACAGTAAGTTATTGAACAAACCCAAAATAAAAATTAGTAACATTTCGTTTAATACAACTGACGTATTCCCCCAAACTGGAATTGGAAGACTTATTTATATTAAAAAAAATAATATCAATATTAACCAAAAAAAAATAATAAAATTTATTGATAAATTCTATTTTACAATTAAATTTTTTTACTATTTTATAATAATATTTTTCATATTTTGTATGCTAATTAATTTAAAAAAAGTTTTAAGGTTTAATGAAAAAAATTAGTATAATTTTACCAACTTTTAATTCAGCTAATACTATTTCTAAAACACTCAAGAGCATAAAGAATCAGTCGTTCAAAAATTTTGAAATAATAATAATTGATGCTTTTTCAAAAGATAATACAATTAAGATAATAAATAGTTTTAAATTTAAAAAAATTAAAATTTATCGTATTTCAAAAGAAAAAGGTCTTAGTTATGCAAGATTTTATGGGATTAAAAAATCTACAAGTTCATTAATAGCTTTCATAGACTCAGATGATATTTGGCATAAAGACAAATTATTTTTACAAATTAAATCCATCAAAAATTATAAATTTTGCTCAACAGGATACACCTTAGTTAAAAAAAATAAAAAATTATCTTTTCTTAATTATCCCAAATTATTAAATTTAAACCATTTAATATATGAAAGACCAATCGCAAATTCCTCTGTTTTAGTTCAAAAAAAAATAATATTTAGTATAGCAAAAAAATATAGAGTAGTAAACTTCGCAGAGGATTATTTGTGGTGGATTATGGTAATGAAAAAAATTAAAAACACATTATTTATAAAAAAAAATTTAACATTTATTAATATTAATTCTAATGGGAGAACTACAAATAATTTCCTAAAAAATTTGTATTCTTTATATTTTATCTACAGAAACGTTTTAAAATTTAGTAATATAAAAATTTTAAGAATTTACATAATTTTAACTAAAAATAATTTTAAAAAAAAATATTTTTATTATTTTTAACATAATATTTTATATATTTTAATATAATGAAATTTTACATAAATAAACAAGATGATTTTCTCCTTGTATTAATATTTTTTCTACCTGCTTTTGTTGTAACAGGCCCGTTCCTGCCAGATTTAATAATTTCGATTTTATCATTATTTTTTATTTTTTATTTCATTAAAAAAAAAATTACATACAAATTTTTGTTGAATTTTAGATTTTTATTTTTGTTTTGGTTTCTAATAATTCTCTCATCTTTTTTTAGTTATGATATTAAAAATAGTTTAATGGAATCTTCTTTATTGTTTAGATTTGTCTTCTTTATAATTATTTTTTACTATTTATTTAATACTAATATTTTAAGTAATTTTTTTTTTTATACTGTTTTAACGATAATTTTACTTATTAGTTTGGATGCATATATCCAATTATTTACTGAAAAAAATATATTAGGTTTCATTAAAGAGGATCCTAAAAGGTTAAGTGGCTTATTTGGAGATGAGTATATACTTGGGTCTTATTTACTAAAATTTTCCCCGCTAATCTTTTTTCTTTCACCAGAAAACAAAAAAATAAACAATATATTAATAATTATATTTCTAATAATAATAGAGCCTTTAATTTTTTTTGCTGGGCAAAGATCTCAACTAATTATGTCAGTTTGTATGATTCTAGGTTTATTTTTAATAAATTTAAAAAATAAATTTTTTTACGTGTCTTTAATAATCTCTATTTTGATAATTTTTTTTAATCTCAATTTTAACCAAAAATATCATGAAAGATACATTTATGACGTCAAAGCAAACTTTTCGTACGAAAATAAAATTCAAAGTAATAATAATAATATAACTGAGAAAAAATTTAATTTTTCTATAATATCACCACCACATACACAAATTTACTATAATTCTTATCTTTTATTCCGGGATAAACCATATTTTGGGCATGGTATTAAGTCCTATAGAGAGACTTGTAAAAACTTTAACGAAAAAGGCTGTTCAACTCATCCACATAATTTTTATTTACAATTATTAGCAGAAACAGGATTTTTTGTTTTCTTATTTTTATTAATATTTTATATAAAATTAATCAAAGATTTTTATAAAATATTTATTAAATCTTTAACAAATAAAAAAAATATTAATAAAAAATATTTTAGTTGTCTGAATTTATTAATAATTTTATTTCCTCTACAAACAAATGGTAATTTTTTCAATAATTATATGCTCATTCATCTAGCGTTTGCTTTATCACTATATTTAATATCAAACAAAAAATATGCTTGAATATATAACTTTAATTTTATTATTTATTTTTTTTTTATTTATTTTTAATAAATCAAAAATTTTCAAAAATTATTTTATAGATAATGAGTTTAAAAAAGTTCAAAGTTTTCATGATAATCCAACTCCTATAATTGGTGGATGTTTATTTTTTTTATCATTATTTTTTTATTTTATATTCTTTAATATTAATTTTTTAAATTTGAAAATTTTAATTTTAATTGGATTAATAAATTTCTTAGTAGGCTTGGCAGATGATTTAAAATTTATTAGGAGTCCAACAATAAGATTTTTCTTAATTATTTTTTTTAATTTATTAATAATAATTAATTATGACTTAAGCATAAAAAATTTTGAAGTGCTATTTTTAGACTACCTAAATCAAATAACTTTTTTGAATTATATTTTAATTTTATTAGCCTTATTTTTTATAATTAATGGCGCGAATTTAATTGATGGATTTAATGGATTGTTAGGAATTCATAGTTTGGTAATTTTATTAATTTTAAGATATATACTTGAGGTTCAAACCTATGATTACTTTGAAATAAAAAAGTATGTTAATATTTTAATAATTTTAAATTCTTGTTTTTTATATTTCAATTTCCCTAATGCTAAAATATTTCTTGGAGATAGTGGAGCATATTTTTTAGGTTCCCAACTAGCTTTATTATCAATAATAATATACAACTTTTTTGATAATATATCACCATTTTTCATCTCTATTTTATTGTCTTATTTGTTTTTTGAAATTTTTTTTTCTGTTTTAAGAAAACTATATGAAAAAAAAAATCCATTTTTACCAGATGGATTTCATATGCATATGTTAATATATAAGTATTTTAAAAGTAAAAAATTAAAAGCAAATCCATTCACAGGTTTTTTTGTAAATTTATTTTATTTATTATTAATTTTACCTTCTCTGCTGTACTTTGATAATAATATGCTTTGCATGACGCATTTTTTCATAATTATTTTTACCTATTTAGGGATTTATTTTTTATTAAGAAGAAGAGTTGGTTGATGCAAATATTTGTTTTAAATGGTGGCTTTGGAAAGAGAGTTAGATCAATTTCTAAGAACAATCCAAAATGCATGATAAAATTTAATAAAAAACCATTTATTTATCATCAAATAAAGCTTCTAAAAAAAAAGGGATTTAGAGAAATCATTTTTTGTCTCGGCTATAAGTCAAACAAGATAATTAATTATTTAAAAACTATAAAATTTAAAAATTTAAATATACGTTATGTTGTTGAAAAAAAAAAATTAGGTACTGGTGGAGCTTTGATAAATTCTAAAAAAAAAATGAAAAATTATTTTTATTTGACTTATGGTGATAGTTACTTGGATATAAATTATAAAAGAATCTATTCAAATTTTTTAAGAGAAAAATCTATGAATTGTGCTATGACAGTTGTAAATAAAAAATATGTTAAATATCATAAGTCAAATATTACACTAACCAACAACCAAATAATTCATTATGGATATAGCAACAAATCTGATTATATCGATTTTGGTGCTATAATTTTTAAAAAAAAAATTTTTAATAAAAAAAAAAACCAAAGAGTTGATCTTAAAAAAATTATTAATGAATTAGTAGAAAATAAGAGTTTGAAAATTTTTAAGATTTACAAAAAATTTCTTCAAATAGGAACAATAAAAGGTATAAATGAATTTAAAAAATATTTAAATGTATGAAATTTTTTGATCAATATAAAATAGATTTTATTAATACTTTAAATAAAATATCTGACAAAAATTTTAGTGAGTGCATAAAACAATTAAGAAAACTAAGACAAAGAAAGGGAAGATTATTTATTATAGGGGTAGGCGGTAGTGCAGCCAATGCTTCACATGCTGTAAACGATTTTAGAAAAATATGTAATATTGAAGCATATTGTCCATCTGATAATGTTTCAGAACTTACAGCTAGAACAAACGATGAAGGCTTTGAAAATATATTTCAAAGCTGGCTGGAAACAAGTAAATTAAATATCAGAGATTTGCTGATGATTTTTTCTGTTGGTGGAGGAAATTTAAAAAAAAAAGTAAGTATTAATATTGTAAATGCTTTAAAATATTCTAAGAAAAAGAAAGTGAAATCAATTTCATTTATTGGGAAAAAAAATGGTTATGCCTTTAAACACTCGACGCATCCAGTATTATTTCAAATTGAAAATAAAGAAATGGTAACACCTATTAGTGAGGCCATGCAAGCAGTCTTATGGCATGCTATCGTATCCGATCCTTTGCTAAAAAAAAATAAGACTAAATGGTAAAAAATAGAGCTATCTTTTTTGATAGGGATGGAATTCTGATAAAAGCGCCAATAGATAATTCTAACAAGCCTAAGTCAATTAAGGAAGTTGGTGAGATTGAGTATGTTGAAAATATTACAGAAGTTTGTAGAGCCTACAAATCTAGATTTTATTTAATTATGGTAACAAATCAGCCCGATGTGAATAGAAAAGTAAATACACTTAAAAATGTTCAAGATATAAACAATGAAATTAAAAAAAAACTTGAATTAGATGATATTTTTATTTGTTATTCTGATGACGACAATTGTCTTGATAGAAAACCAAATCCAGGAATGATCATGAAAGCTCAAAAAAAATATCAATTAAATTTGAAAAAATCATATTTTATTGGTGATAGGTGGAGAGATATAGAGGCAAGTTTTAATGCTGGTTGCAAAAGTATCTTACTTAATTATAATTATAGTGAAACCATCAATATTTCACCAGATTTTATTATAGAAAACTTAAAACAATTAAAAGAAATTATAAAATGAAAAAAAAACTTTCAAAAAAAAATAAATTTATATGCTGATGGAGCTGATGAAAAAGAAATTTTAAAATTTAATAAGATGAAAATAATTAAAGGTCTAACAACAAATCCAAGCTTAATGAGGAAATCTGGAGTTAAAAATTATCAGTTATTTTGTAAAAAGATATTAAAAAAAGTTAAAAAACCTATTTCATTTGAAATTTTTGCAGATAATGAAAAAGAAATTTTAAAACAATCAAGAATAATAAGCAAGTGGGGTAAAAATGTATATGTGAAAATTCCAGTCGTGAATACTAAAAATAAATCTCTTGCTAAAATAATTTCAAAATTATCTAAAGAAAATATAAAATTAAATATAACTGCAATATTTACAAAACACCAAATTAAAAATGTAATTAATTCACTTGATAATAAAACACCATCTATTGTCTCTATTTTTTGTGGAAGGATAGCTGATGCTGGCGAGGATCCCAAAAAATTTATTTCCTACGCAATAAAAATTAGAGGAAGAAGAAAAAATATAAAAATTTTATGGGCAAGCACTCGTGAGCTGTATAATCTGATAGAAGCAAAAAATAGTAAAACTGATATAATCACTGTACCAACATCAATACTCAAAAAAATTAATTTGCTAGGAAAAAACCTAGAAAAATATTCTGTTGAGACTGTTAAGATGTTTTATAATGATGCAAAAAAAGCTGGTTTTCATTTGTGATAATTTCAAGGAGTCCATTAAGAATATCTTTAGGTGGAGGTGGAACAGATTTACCATCCTATTATAAAAAAAAGGAAGGAAGTTTAATTGCAGCAACTATAGATAAATATATTTATATTACTATAGGTAAAACTTTTAACCAGAATTATATTTTAAAATATTCAAAATCAGAAGAGGTTAATAAAATCAACAAAATTAAACATCCATTGTTTCGAGAAACACTTAAATATTTTAAATTAAATACACCAGTAAATATTTCAAGTCATGCTGATATACCTTCAGGAACAGGATTGGGGTCTTCAGGAAGTTTCACTGTATGTTTAATAAACGCAATTTTGAGTTTAAAAAGTAATAAAAATTTATCTAAAAAAAAAATAGCTGAAGCTGCATTTAATATAGAGCACAACATATTAAAAGAACCAGTTGGAAAACAAGATCAATATGCAAGTTGTATTGGTGGCATAAATGAATTTATTTTTAAAAAAAATGGTTCTGTATTTATTAAAAAAATTAATTTAAAAGAAAAAAATTTAAAAAAATTAAATAATAATTTAGTTATTTTTTTTACTGGATATTCAAGAAGTTCGTATAAAATTTTAAAAGAGCAAAATCAAAAAACACTTACTTTAGATAAAAAAATGATAAAAAACCTAGATATGATTAAGGAAATTGGAAAAAATTCAAAAAAAGCCCTTATTAAAAATAACTTCAATGAATTTGGTGAAATTTTAGACTACCACTGGCAAATAAAAAAAAAAAGATCAAACGATATGAGCAATAAAAGGATAAATTATCTCTATGATCTTGCTAAGGATTATGGCGCAATAGGAGGAAAACTTATTGGGGCTGGTGGCGGAGGTTTTTTAATGTTTTATACAAATAGACCAAAAAATTTAAGCAATATTTTAGAAAAAAAAATTGAGAAGCTGAATTATCGATTTGAATTTCAAGGTTCAAAGATAATTTCAGATTGACGTGATTATCCTTTCAAAAAATCTGTTAAATATTTTAAAATTTTTTAAAATTTATAATTTACTAAAGAATGTTTATAAAAAATATTTACCTCACATAGGTATTACAAAAGGAAATATGGAGAGTATATTATTTAAAAAATCACTTGAGATTAAAAATAATACATTCGTTGATATAGGTTCATTTGAAGGTGGTAAAATAGATATAATTTTAAATATTAAAAAAAATGCAAATATTATTGCATTTGAACCATTTAAAAAATATTTCAAATTTTTAAAAAAAAATATAGAAACTATAAAAATATTCAAATTTTAAATTATGCAATAAGCAACGTTAATAAAAAAAAGAATTTTTACTATAATAAAATTGAAATCGATAAAGAAGCGTTTAGTCTTATAAAATCAAAAAAATTAAATAAAAAATATAAAATAGATTGTATCAAGTTAGACAATTTTTTAAGGCACGCACCAGGGATAATTAAAATTGATACAGAAGGTTCTGAATTAATGGTTTTGGAGGGAAGTAAAAAAATAGTTAAAAATATAAGACCAATTTTATTTATTGAAATAACACAACATACGCTATTTAAAATAAAAAAAAAATTAGACAAATCTAACTATAAAATATTCATTTATGAATTTAACTTTTTTAAAAAAAATTTAAAGAATAACTGGATAAGTGAAAATGTGATTAAAAATGATTATTTTAACAATAAAATATATACAATTTCTGAATTAAAAAAAAAATTTATTTTTAAATATTTTATGTTTAATATAATTTGTATACCTAAAGAACATACAAAAAATTTCAGAGACTATATTTAATAAAAGATGAGGATTTTAATTACCGGTAACTTAGGATATGTAGGTTCAGAACTTACTAATCAATTGCATAAAATAGGATGTGAAGTAGTAGGTGTTGATCTAAATTTTTTTAAATCCACTCTCACAAAAAAAACAAAAATTTTTAAACAGATTATTAAAGATTTTAGAGATTTAAATGATAATGATTTAAAAGATATACATGCAGTAGTGCATCTTGCAGCAATATCAAATGATCCAATTGGGAATTATTTTTCAAAAATAACAAATGACATTAATAATAAAGGAACTATCAAATTAGCTAAATTAGTAAAAAAAAATAAGATTAAAAAATTTATATTTGCATCTAGTTGCAGTGTGTATGGAGAAGGTGGTAAAAATTTAAAATCCGAAAAAAGTTCTGTTAATCCCCTTTCTTCCTATGCTAAATCAAAAATATTTGCTGAAAATGGATTAAAAAAAATAAAAAATATGAGCATCACAAGTTTGAGATTTGCTACAGCCACTGGTTTTTCTGATAATCTAAGATTAGATCTTGTTTTGAATGATTTTATAATATCCGCATTAACAGTTGGAAAAATTGAAATTTTAAGTGACGGCAAACCAATCCGTCCACTCATTCACGTGAAAGATATGGCCAAAGCAATAATATGGTCAATTTCCAGAAGTAAAAAAAACTTTTTTTACGTTAATGTAGGTTCAAATAGCAATAATTACTCAGTATTAACAATGGCAAGAATAGTCTCTAAGCAGATACCTTGTGAGATTATAGTAAAAAAAATAAATTCAAACGATAAAAGATCATATGCTGTAAATTTTACTTCCTATAAAAATAAAGTCCCTAAAAGATACCAACCAACAGAAAATATAGAAAAAACAATTAGTCAATTTAAGAAAAAAATAAAAAAAAAAGATCTTTTAAAAATGAAAAATTTTAGAAACTCTAAATACGTTAGATTGAATATTTTAAAGAAATTAATTGAAAAAAATAAAATTACAAAAAAATTAAAATGGAAAAAAATAAAAATTTAAAAACATTAAAAAAATTATTATCTTAAGCTTTTAAGATATAAACTAATACAATTTTCTATATAATCCAAATGTTCATAATTTAACCCAGGATAGACACCAAGCCAAAAACTGTTATTCATTATTATTTCTGTATTTTTTAAACTTCCAGATATTAAAAATTTTTTATTTATCATGTAAGGTTGTTTAGTTAAATTGCCTCCAAAAAGTAACCTAGTACCAATTTTTTTTTCTTCAAGAAACTTAAGTAGATTTGATCTTTCAATTTTTGTTTCGGGTCTGATTGTTAAAGGAAATCCAAACCAAGATGGAGATGATTTTTTAGTAGGTTCAGGCAAAATAAAAAATTCCTCAAATTTTTTAAATTTATTTAAAAGATACTTAAAGTTTTCTTTTCTAATTTTGATGAAATTATCAAGTTTTTTCAACTGTGCGACTCCACAAGCTGCCTGCATATCAGTTATTTTAAGGTTATAACCTGCATGTGAATAAATAAATTTATGGTCGTATCCAAGAGGAAGGTCTCCTAGCTGCCAATTATATCTTTTTTTACAAGTGTTATCACAACCAGTTTTACAATAGCAATCTCTTCCCCAATCCCTAAAAGATTCAATTATCATTTTCAATCTAATATTATTTGTAAATACAGCACCACCTTCTCCCATAGTAATATGGTGAGCTGGATAAAAACTTAGAGTTGACACATCTCCAAATGTACCAACATGATTATCTTCATATTTAGAACCTAAAGCATCACAACAATCTTCCATTAGCCATAATCCTTTTTTTTTACAGATATCCTTGATTTCATTTGCTTCAAAGGGGTTCCCTAAAGTATGTGCTAAAACTATTGCTTTTGTTTTACTAGTTATTGCTTGCTCAATATTTTCTATTAAAATATTATAATTCCCAAGTTTTACATCTACAAATACTGGAATAGCATTGTTTTGAATTATAGGGTTAACAGTTGTTGGAAAACCTGCCGCGACTGTTATAACTTCATCTCCACATTTAACGGCTTTATCTTTAAGTTTTTCAGACGTCAAAGATGAAAATGCACATAAATTAGCTGATGATCCTGAATTAACTGTTATTAAGTTTTTTATTGGTATTCTCGAAGCTAAAGTTTTTTCAAATAATTCATTAAATCTACCTGTTGTTAACCATCCATCTAAAGCTGATAGAACAATATTTTTAATTTCATCTGAATCGATGACTTTTCCCGAGCAAGAAATATAAGTTTTACCCGGAATAAATTTTTCTATGTTGTTGCTAGCTACAAATTCATCAACTAACGAAAGTATTTTTTTTTCAATATTTTTAGACATGAATTATTTCCAGATTTTCCAACCTGGTTTTCGTTTTTTCCATTCATTTTCTAAAAAAATTTTATCTCTTAGTGAGTCCATAGAGTACCAAAATCCATTATGTTTATAACTCATGACCTCTCTTTTTTTTGAAAGTTTGATTAAAGGTTCTTTTTCTAAGGTTTTGTCTCCATCAATATAATTTAATATTTTTTTATTCATTACAAAAAAACCACCATTTATCCATCCATCTTCTCCATTTGGTTTCTCAGTAAATTTTTCAACTATGTTGTTTTTTCCAAGTTTTACCGAACCATACCTGCCCGGTTGTTTTATCACAGTCATAGTAAGAATTTTTTTGTGTTTTTTGTGAAACTTTAATGTTTCTTTAATGTTAATTGAGGATAGTCCATCACCGTAAGTCAAAAAAAAAGTCTCATCTAAATAACTCTCAATTGATTTTAATCTTCCACCAGTCATTGTATTTTCTCCAGTATCAATAATTTTTACTTTCCATTGATTTTTGGATCTTTTCAAATAACTAATTGAA
>MDTG01067102.1_pt1 | contig 11159 bp, 18 predicted proteins | sample 811421 | NCBI WGS metagenome assembly MDTG01 (sample SAMN05326645, study PRJNA326480) | marine metagenome | isolation source: seawater | place: Pacific Ocean: South East | collected 2011
AATCCTCCATATCAGGATCCGACCAAGAAGGCACGGAACAATAAACTGTGGACCAAGGTGGTTGAGCAGCATCTGGATATGGTTGCTCCTGGTGGTGACATGTGTGAGGTCACTCCTGCATCTGTGTTGGGTAACACGGGTAAGGGTAAGAAGTTTATGCAGTTGTTCTCTACGATCTACAACCTCAAACTCATTGACTACACTGCTGATGATTACTTCACTGAGGGTGTAGATATCTGTCGCTGGCATCTGGTGAATGAACCCTATCAGGGCAAGACTACTGTGATTACTCATGATGGAACCTTCTCCTGGGATCTCCGTGATGGTCTGCCTGTCTTTGGTGATGCTGCTCTCAAGCACTCTATTCTGGAGAAGATTGCAAACTCAAACCATTCTCGTATTCCTTTGAAGATTGGTCAGGAGATTGCCAATGAGGATTATGTTCCTGATGGTAAGTATGAGGTATTTAAGACAGGCAACAAAGTTGCTCGTACAAATGTGCTTCCTACCACTGGTGATGTTTTGAAGTTCATCGTACCGTTCTCCAGCACATATAAGAAGAGGTTTGTCTCTAATGGATTTGTGGGTATGCTTAATGTGTGGTGTCCTATTGCTTCGGAAGAAGAAGGTTCGCGTCTTAGTGCAATCTTTGACAATCCGATCATTCAGTTTTTTGTGGAAAATTATAAAAGGACTTCGGGATTTACTCCTGCTATTAAGAATGCGGAAGTACCTGACATCACGAACTATGAGAACCTACATGAGCAATTTGGTTTTACAGCAGAAGAACTGAACTACCTGGAGAGATCCAATGTCATCTAAGAATCGTCATAATCAACAGCATGGGTCTACTATTGAACGCTCTGATGAGCGGATCAGTCAGACTGCGGAGGTCTTCACTCCTCTTGCTCTGGTAGAACAGATGATTCGAGAGATTCCTGTGTCTCAACTTGAGGATCCTGAGTCTAAGTTTATGGACAACTGTGCTGGTAGTGGTAACTTCCTTGTTTGTATGTGTGATGCACTGCAGGAATATCACAGCAGAGATCACATTATCAACAACATGCTCTATGCTGTGGAGTTGATGGAAGATAACCATAAAGAGATGTGCAGGAGACTTGGTGTTCCTGTAGATCACCCACACTTTGTCTGTGCAGATGCACTTCAGTATCATTACAGGTTTGATGGAACCACAGGACCCATCACAGTAGATCAATTCCTGGTATAATATTCGTATGCATATGAGTTCAATGCAACTTCGTCCCCACCAGGCAGAAGCACTTGATGTCATGGACACTAAGTCCAAAGGCACTGTGGTGGTCCCTACTGGTGGGGGCAAAACATTTATTGCCATTGCTGATGCAATGCGTGAGATGAACAAGATGGAGGGTTGTAAGACTATTGTTGTAGTTGCTCCTCGTCTCTTGCTTGCTCGTCAACTGTCTAAAGAGTTTACCCAGCACATCAATAATGCTGCTGTCCTTCATGTCCACTCTGGTGGACATGATCTTCCATACCATTGCACCACTGATCCCAGCATGATCAGTAAGTGGGATTATCACACTACTTGTCATAAGTTAATTTTTACTACGTATCATTCGCTTCATCGTATTCAAGAATCTAAAATAGTTGTAGACTGCATCTATTTTGATGAAGCGCACAACTCCGTCAAAAAGAACTTCTTTGGTGCTACCAGGCATTACGCTTCTGCTGCTCGCCGCTGCTATTTCTTCACTGCTACTCCTAAGTATTCTGCCACTGTTAAAAAACATGGTATGAATGACAGTGTGTTTGGTGGGATTATCTACAATGTTCCTGCCCCACGCTTGATCAAGAATGGTTCTATTCTTCCCCCGAAGATCAATGCAATCACAATTCCTGCTGTTCGTGAGAAGAGTGTTGATGAGGCAGCACTGCGGGATTGTATGACTCTGTTGAAGACTCTTCGTAGTGAAGATCACATGCAGAAGGTCTTGATTGCTGCTCCTAATACTACTGTGTTGGGCAACATGATTATTAAAACCACCTTCCTTCAAGAGGCAAGGAAGATGGGGTATGATATTTTGTGGATAACTAGTAGGCAGGGTGCATTCCACAACTACAACAAAATTAGTCGTGAGAAGTTCTTCTCTCTTGTTCGTGAGTATGGTGATCAACCTGACAAAAAGTTCATTGTTATTCATTACTCTATTCTGAGTGAGGGTATCTCTGTTCCTGGTCTCACATCATTAGTTCTGATGCGTCAGATGAATGTTATTGAGATGTGTCAGTCTGTCGGTCGCGTTCTCCGTCTACATCTTGATGATGTCAAGAGAATACAACAAGGACAACTTACTCCAGGTAAACTGGAAGACTACAAGAAGTCCTTTGGACTTGTTCATGTCCCTGTCTACAGCAATGTTGGCATCTCTACAGTCAAGCGTCTGCAGGATGTAGTAAATACAGTGTTTGTAGAGGGACAACCAGCAATTAGTACAGTAAAACGATGAGTTATTCAGTTGAGCGTAAAGCATATCCATTCATCAAAGGAATCCGATGGGATCATGTTGATAGGCAGAGAGAGATAGAAGATGCTGAAGGAACCTATGAAGATAGGGGAGACACAAGTTTACTTGTAAACTGTGGATACTCTGAACCAGGTCTTCTACAGAACATCCTTATTCAAATGCAGAGGATTAATTATGGTACGTTCCATATGTACTATAGTAAATTTAATGAAGGAGAAACTGGTGGGTGGCATGCAGATGACATGGATGTCTTAATTATTCCATCAATGGGTAGAATCAAGTATTTGTTTGACATTGATGGTAAAATAGAAGAGGTTACTCTTCAACCAGGGGATGCCCTTTACATTGATAAAGGAACTCCTCACTCTGCGGTTCATCTTGAACCCAGGATTACTTGCAGTTTTTGTGAATAGCATGGAAAAAGAGTGGAAGGAAGTTTACAACTTCTATAAAGACACTAAAGAGGGATTTGTGACCAAAGATGGTTATGCTGCCATCCCAGTTGCAGGTCGCAAATCTTTAGTTATCTGCTATAATGGACAGATACTGAAGACGTGTCAGAATGAAAAGTCTGCACGTAGCTTCATTAAAAAACACAGCACACAATCGAGGAGGGGTACTGTTTTTATAAGATGAAATCAAAGTTTATCTATGTTTCGCCTATTAGTGCGGACGCACGTATCTTCTTTGAGATGGACATGAATCTTCTTCATTCTTGTAAGGTCAAGAGTGAAGACACTGATCAGTATCATGTCGAATCCATCACTAAACAGCAGTTTAGTGTTAACAAACATAATGATTTTAATTGGAGGATTGAACAATGATGAACGCTAATCCACATCCTGATACTTTGGTAAGTATCACTTGTGATAAAGAGGGTTTGAAGACCATGATTCAGGCAGCAATTGCTGCAATCCGATCTACTGATGAGTGGAACTTTGGTGATGAGTATGATGTCGATGTCACACCATATCATGAGATGCGAGATTCTTTGATTGCGAAATATAAATCAGTATATGGGAATGAAGAATTCATTGTATAATGATAGAAGAGTTTTTTACAACAGATGATCTTGTTGAATACATGACCTTACTCTTAAAGGTCTCTTTAGCAAGACCAGAATTATGCAAAGACTACAAGAATAGTTCTTTAAGTCGGTCATGCTTTGCCACACTAAATCTTCTCGATTTACAACATGGTGATAAGTTTTATAACTATATTGGCAAACTTAAAGATGATGCTGAATTGTCTGCTGAATGTAAGTTGCAATATTATTATCTGCATCTGGTAGACTATTCAAATGGTGGAGTTATGACTCCACATAAACATGACCACAACGAAGATTTTAGTTTTATTCTATATTTGAACGATTGTGACGATGGTCACACAGTTCTAAATTTATCTAATCCTTGTAAAATAAAACCAGACAAGGGTAAAGTATTATTATTTTCTTCGGATATTGTTCATCAATCAGAGTATTCAAAAACAAAACAAGTTTTGGTTGGTGGTTTAAGACGTTTACAGGAGTAGTATGGATTCGAGCAAACATGAAAAACGTAAAGATGCATTCTACATCTTCTATGAGAGTATACTGAAACCTGATCATGAATTGCGCCAGGACGCACATGATCAGAGTTGCTATCATGAATTGTTGGAATGGAGATCTGAAATTATCGAATATCTTGATAGACGCCGTAATGACGAATTTTATTCCTAATAAACACTCCCACCCAGAAGAAGGGTATGTCCCATACGAAACTGATCATTTTATCAAGGATTGGGTCATACCCTTTTTGCATGTATCCATAACTGATTGGGAAGATAAAAGAGAGCAATTGCTCAATCTTTTTGATAGGTTTTGTGAAGGACGAATTGAAAACATAGGAGAACAGTGGACAGATTATCATAAAGAATCTCACTACCATTATCTGGTTGAGAATATTTTGTTTGATGATCTTTGCAATGCTGTGTCTGCATTGGGGTTTGAAAATAAAACCCCTAGAGTTGATACTGCATGGTATCAGATTTATAATCAAGGACAGCATCATGCCCCACATAACCATGGATTTGGTGGTATAAGTTTTGTTGTTTTTGTGGAGTATGATCCCAAGATACACCTACCTACAACTTTTGTTGCACCATTTTTGAGCATGAAGGATGGAAATGTTCTTGAATATGAACCAGCAGATGTAAAAGAAGGATCAATGATTCTCTTCCCCTCCGCTCTCATGCACTATGCTCCAACAAATCAAAATGACGTAGATAGAACAGTTCTTGCTGGTAATCTCAGAATATGAATCTTACTAAACAACAAGAGCAATATATTAAGAGACTTGCAGATCGTCTTGGTGTTGATCCAGAGACCCGTCTTGATGAGATAATTAGTGATGAATACATGCGGACGTTCCGACCAGCGGAGACTGGAACTGAATGTCCCACTGTAGATCATATTGAGGATGATTATTATAAGGATAAAAGAGACTATGAAACGTTCTCCTTTATGGGGAATACAATTTACAGAGCTTACAACATATTCACGTCTCATGTTCTGAATGAATTGGAAGAGGAGATTGATGATGAACTTAGATCTCCCAATAAATGGGATAGGAGTGTGGAGGTCACTCAAGGATTGTCTGCTAGGAAGTTGAAGTATAGGGTTAGTTGGTTCATATTCTTCAGTGAGATAAAAAAGCATCTTCATAGATATGCCAAGTTAACAAACAATAAAAAGATTCTTGAGTATAAGATTGCATCTTACTGGGCAAAAAGAATGAAGGGAAATACTGAGGAAGATTATGAACAGGAATTGTATATAAATTATAGAAATACACATAAGCATGAGGATTTTGATCTTGGGATGATATTTTATCTCAACAATCCCTCTAGGATATATGGAACTTTAATTGAGAATGATAATAAAGAAATTATTTTGCCAGGGGATACTAATTCTTTATTGATACATCATTCTGATGTTAATCATGCTCCTGTTATGCCACAACCAATTGTTGCTAATAAGGCACACAGATGTGTAATCGTAATTGATTTTAAACACGAGTCCAAACTATGAACTCTAGCGAACGTATTAAATACTTTAGTATAGTAAATAAAATCAACAGGGGTGAGTTTGATAAACTCACAGAGGATGAGATGACACTGCTACAAAAAGATCCTTCATTCTTAACGGGCATGAAGAAGTCCAGAGAAAAAAAGGATCTTCTTCGTAAAAGTAGTCAGCATCATGGTACTATTGAGGAGATACTATTTGAACTTGACTTGTCAAAGACCCTGTATAAGTGATAAAATGTCCTTAAACAAATAACTTGTATGGAGCATTTAAAAATTCAACCACACCAAACGGTTCTGGTTCTCAATTCAAGTTATGAACCAATTAATTTTACTAATTGGAAGCGAGCAGTAGTTCTTGTTTTAAAGGAGAAGGTTCAGGTTCTATCAGGAAGAGTAGTAAGACTTCTTAATTACATAAAAGTTCCTATCAGGAGTTTTATGTCAAATCGCCCAACACGTAGTATGATATACAAGAGAGATAAAAACTCTTGTCAATATTGTGGGGCAACAACCAAACTTACTATAGACCATGTAATTCCTCGTAGTAAAGGCGGAGAAGATTCGTGGGAAAATTTAGTTGTTGCATGCTCTTCTTGCAACGTTAAAAAAAGCGATAAAATGCTTGAACAAACAAACCTTAAATTGAGGAAACAACCCAGAGCACCATATAGCACAGTTGCTATTGATTTAGCAGAATCAAGTGTTGATGAGTGGAGAGAGTATAGTTACACCTAGGAGATATTATGTTTTATCGTAAATTGAATCGACAATTTGTCATTGATCATTATCAAAAAACTGGGAGCAAGATAGAGTATGGCATTGATACTCCTTTGGGTTTTATGGGAATTAAGTATTCCTATGTTACAACTCCTCAGGACGAGGAACTATACCGCGTCGTTCCTGCTCGTGACCGCGACAACTGTACATTATCCGTGATGGAGTTGAATTATAAGATTCCTCCACATACTGATAGTGATATTGAAGCAATTATCAATTTTTATATTAGAACTGATAGATGTATTACTCAGTTTTACTATCCAAATAATAACCCTGAAGCAGTTGCTGAGGGTGTAGATGCTCAAACAGATGGTGCAGTGTTCCATGAAGGACATATGAAAAAATCTGTTAGATTCATGGCACATCCTGGTGATGCATATTTGCTTGATGTATCAAAACCACACTCAGTTATTCCTACAGAACCTGGACTGACTGATCGTCGTTGTATTTGTATGCAACTTCTATATAAATCATTTGATGAAGCAGTAGAAATGTTACAGGAGACAGGGTATCTTGATTGAAGTATTTGACGATTATTTGGGTCCAGTAGAACATGATCGTTTGTGTAGTTACTTTATGGGTAACTATGACAAAGGAGATATTGCTAATTCATGTTGTTGGATATTCAATGCTGGAGTTAGTCAACCAGGTGATGGTCACTTTCAACATATTCATCAGTTGTTCTCATCCCATCAAATCATTAGTCCTGCATGGTCATTAGTAGAACCAATTATCGCTAAAGAAGAAGCAATTGCCATTGCTAGAGTAAAGGCAAATATGCTGGTTAGAACACCCGAAGTGGAAGTTTTTGATGATTGTTTTCATTGTGATTTTGATTGTTCAATGTCACACATGAACACTGCAATCTATTATATCAATACCAATAATGGATTTACCTTATTTGAGGATGGAACAAAGGTTGAGAGTGTAAGTAATAGGTTGGTAAGATTTCCTTCAAACCTGAAGCACACTGGGTCTACCTGTAGTAATGCTGATCGTAGAATTTTGATCAATTTTAACTACTTTACTGAGAGATGTTTACAACAAAACAATTAGAGTTCCATGTGACTCATACATGCAACTTTAGTTGTCAGGGTTGCTCTCACTATTCTAACCATGGTCATTCTGGAACAATATCGGTAGATGTTGCTAGAGAGTGGCTATATACTTGGAGTAGGAGAGTCAAACCAAAAAGATTTGTAATACTTGGTGGAGAACCAACATTACATAAAGATTTAGTTGATATGGTGTATATGATCAGGTTGATGTATCCTGATCCCTACACTAATATTGATTTAGTATCAAACGCAAGTTTTTTACATAATCATCCACAATTACCTGTAGCATTAAAGGCAACAAATACAACCCTAGCAATATCGATACACAGTACGAAGCATAAAGATTATGCTAGGAAGTTCAAGAAGGGATATCAACTAGCAAAGTCATGGAGGCATGATCTTGGTGTTGTGGTAGAATTCTGGGACTTTACTAATGAACATTGGATTCCACAATACAGGGGATTTGGTAGTTCGATGTTACCTTTTGAGGATCAAAATCCAAAAGAGAGTTGGAATAAATGCATATCAAAAAATGCATTGCAACTACATGAGAATAAACTTTGGAAGTGCCCACCTTTAGCGTATCTTCCAATGCAAAAGAAAAAGTATGATTTAAGTTCTAAATGGGATCCATACCTAGAATACAAACCATTAGAACCTGACTGTACTGATGCAGAACTCAAAGAATTTTTGTCAAGAGAGGACGAATCATATTGTTCAATGTGTCCTGCAAATCAAAGACCAATCATAAAGGAAGACCCTACATTACCAGTTAGTTATTGGGAGAAGAAGTATGATCACATGGGGAATATCATCGAATAGTCACAATGCTGCTCTTGCAGTATTTTGTAACGATTCTTTGATGTTCGCTAGTGAGAGTGAACGATTTAGTAGGATAAAGAATGATCCCAATATTGACGAACATTTAATATTCCATGCTCTGCAATATGGAGAACCTGATCTTATCTGTTGGTATGAGAAACCATGGAAGAAGAAGTTAAGGCAGTTACGTTCTGGTCAAGGATTGGGTGAAAAGAATTTTACCAAGTATTTTGATTGTAAGCACAAGTTCTTTGATCATCATTACTCTCATGCTTGTGCTGGATATTTCACGAGTAAGTATAGGAATTGTGCTGTCTTAGTTGTTGACGCGATTGGTGAGAGTACCACCATGAGTATTTGGTCAGCTGGTGGTAATAGATTGCATTTAAGATATAAATTGGAATATCCTAATAGTGTTGGTCTATGGTACTCTGCCATGACTCAAAGAATAGGATTAAAACCAAATGAGGATGAATACATTCTCATGGCGCTATCTTCCTATGGTGACAGGACTAAACTTACATCTAAAATATTGAATGATCTGATTGGTATTGACTTCCAAGCAAAACGTAATCTTCATAGAGGTTGTTTGGATTGGGCACCAGGAGAGTCTGATGAAGATATTGCTGCAGCAACTCAACATGTGTATGAAGTCTTGTTTGCTAATGCGTTAAAGAAAGCAAGAGAGTTAGTTGGTAGTAATAAATTGGTATTGACTGGTGGATGTGCTTTGAATTGTGTAGCAAACTCAAAAGCATATGATTTTTTTGATGATGTTTGGATAATGCCTGCTCCAGGAGACTCTGGATCTGCTATTGGTGCTGTACTAGCACATACGCGGAAGAGAATAAAATTCTCTCCCTACTTGGGATATAAAATACCACATGAGGAGAAGAATAGGACCATTGTTGATCATTTAAACAATCATCATGTGTGTGGTTTAGCAAGAGGTAGAGCAGAATTTGGACCAAGAGCACTTGGTGCTCGGAGTTTAATTGCTAATCCAATGCATCCTGGAATTAAAGAGATAGTTAATGGCATAAAAGAAAGACAACCTTACAGACCATTCTCTCCAATGGTTCCCATAGAGTATGCTTCTAAGTATTTTGATATGCATCAAGACTTAGTGGAGAGTCCATTTATGCAATATGCCATTAAGTGTAAAAAACCAGAGTTATTGCATGGTGTTGTGCATGTTGATAATACAAGCAGAGTTCAAACTGTGAAAAAATGTGATGCACCTAAACTGCATGATTTGCTAATGAGATGGAAGCATGTTAGTGGACATCCTGTTCTTTTAAATACTAGTTTAAATGTCAAAGGACAACCAATTCTTAATGATAAGTATGATGTTAAACTGTGGTCGGAGAAACATGGGATAAAGGTATTCTCATGAATTTTTTAGAATTAGAAGATAAACCTTCGGGTCCGTTTATGGATCAAGATACAAAGCAGTTGTATCAAAAAAATCTAAAATCACAACCATCAAATTGGAGATATAGAGATAAAGTAGTACAATATACTTTAAATTCTCATAATTATAGGACAAAAGAGTTCCATATCATACCTTGGGCAGAGTCTGTGGTTATATTTGGTTGCTCTTATGTGTTTGGGATTGGTGCTGCACTTGATGAGACTATAGCAGCACAATTGAGTTCTATTGTAAAAAGACCAGTCATAAACATGGGAGCACCTGGATCAAGTGCCACATTCTCATTATACAATTCTTCTATATTGAGAAAAGAATGTCCTAAACCAGCGGGCATAGTGTTTGGTTGGACATCTGCTGCAAGATGTACATTATTTTTAAATGATAGCACAGTACATTGTGGTTCTTGGATGGAAGATGTTGGTGGGTTGGGAAAAGCTTGGAGAAGGTTTGATAGTAATGCGTATACACATTTGAATTTTACAAGACAATGTGCTCAACAGATGTGGGATGATACTCCATACGCAGACTTTACATTGTTCCCATCAAATAGATCTATGATTAATTGCCCCTACATAAAACAAATTGATTATGGTAGAGATTGTTGCCATCCTGGTGTAAAGACTAATGAACAAGTTGCTACTGTTATTGCAGAACAATTAAACCTATGATACAATATCATCAGTCTATCTAAGGTATATGACTGAAAGAACTTACACTAAAACTGATAGTAAAGGTCGGGAAGAAGTCTGGTCTTGGGATGAGACTCCCGAGGTTGTAGCAGCAATCAAACAACTACATGAAACTGTGAGGAAAAATAATGAAGCTCTTAACTCTTGAAGATTATCAGGCAGCAGGTGAAACCTTCTGGCCAAAGTACTGGTACGTTGCCAAAGAACTTGGTGAAGATGCCAGGGCAGAGGATATTCTAAAAGTTATGGAAGCAGTCGGTGGTGTTGCACTGAAACTTGCTTTGGAAAAGAAAGAAGGACCTTTTGGATTTAACAAAAAAGATGACGGAACAACAGACGAAGACTGAGACCCAACGTAAACCTACTATTTTGGATTCTCTTGGACCTAATCCTACCATTGAGAAGAATATTCCTGAGGATGTTGTCTGGATTGATGACGCTTTTTATATTAAAAAGACACGCTTTGGTCTCTATACTAGTGTTGTAAAAGCACCCATTTATGGTGCTCACTTCCTCACAGGTGGCACTGAGGATGGAGTTCTTCAAATGACACGTTGGCATCTTAAGTGTCTACAAGAAGGCACTATGCAGGAATATACTCGTGTTGTAAATAATGGAGTTGTTGGAGGCAAGTTGTGAGGAAACTAATCAATAAGATTAGGGACTACATACAAAGAATCAAAAGTAAAAAACGTGATCCATTTATTTACAAATGACACAATACAATTTTGAATATACTACGCTTGATGAGCGTATTGAACAGTTAGAGACTCGTGTGCGTGAATTGGAAAATATCATTGACAAAATC
>MDTG01218433.1_pt1 | contig 11159 bp, 13 predicted proteins | sample 811421 | NCBI WGS metagenome assembly MDTG01 (sample SAMN05326645, study PRJNA326480) | marine metagenome | isolation source: seawater | place: Pacific Ocean: South East | collected 2011
CACCGCCGCTGTTAGGGGAAACAAGGAACAACATGTTCATGCAGCCGCCATGGGAGCCAGACGAATGCTTTGCCAATCTTTAAACGCTGAGTTTTCCCCCAAAGGAATTCACATCGTGCATATTATAATTGATGGTGCAGTGGACGCCCCTGACACACTTGGAAAGATGTTAGGACCCAATAAATTTAGGGAGTTACGGGAAACCAAAGGTATGGAGCACGATGGCCTTATTCTCCCTGACAAGATAGCCGAAACATACTACCATTTATCGCAGCAACATCGCTCTGCCTGGACTCATGAAATAGATATAAGAGCCTTTTCCGATCTTCCATGGTGGAACACTGCCGGAGAATCGCAACAAATCTAATGAAATGGGCACTGATTATGATTTTAATGTCTGGGATTTGGGATTCTGGAATGCGCTTTGAGAGCTATGATGAGTGTGTCCGCAAGGGTATAGAAGCTAGTTTTGCGGCAACCGTAGCTCATTTAACCAAGATCGGAAAAGATAAAAAACAAAAGGGGTTGACGGAGATCACCATAGAAAAAATAGTTAACGAGGAACGTGAAACTTATAAAGCTATTACCAAATGCGTACCCACCAAATGAACATTTACAAAAACTTTTCATCATTCATAACAATTTCTATACTTGTCGTCTATTTACTGCCTTCAAATCACGCTCTATCTGCGGAGGGCGACATTTATTTATGCAAAATGAAATCACACATTGTTATCACAACCCTTGGGAGCATGGCTCGAAAAAGTAACCTAGACTTTAAACTACAATGGAAGGGTAACGAAATAAATTTGGGACAAGGTGGGATTTTTATGAACCCCCGCATGAAAATCAAAAGAACTGACTCTTTGGAGTCATTTCATGCGGAAAACTTTAATTCCCAAAAATTCCTAGCAAGAAGTATATTAAGTTTTGATAAAGGAAAGCTATGGTTCACCGAGAACTACGGAAAACTGTCAGGGGTAACCTCTCTACATGCCAAATGCGAGAAGATAAAATGAACATATGTAATACTATAATCATATTATTAACATAAAAAGGATAAATTTGTATGGACATTACTGGAGGGTGTTATTGTAAGGAAATAAGGTACACAGCAAAGGGCGACCCTAAAATGTTCCAATGCCATTGCCGCGAATGCCAATATATTACTGGTGGCTACCCAAACGCAATAATGGTATTGCCTCAAGATAATGTTGTATTCACCAAGGGTTCACCTCAAGAGTTTTGTCGAACTGATATAGAAAAACCAGTCACTAGGCTATTCTGCGGTACATGTGGAACAGGTATAGGAACCCATAAAAACCCCTTCCGTCCTGGCATGATTTTGATAAAAGTTGGCACTTTTGACGATCCATCAATTTTCAAACCAGAAGCTGCCATATTCACTATAGATAAACAGAACTTTCATACCCTGCCAGCCGGTTTGCCAGCGTTCAACCGAAGACCCTAGAACAGCAATAGTTAAGGGCACCACATGGACACTTTTAAGGCGATGGTGTGCGAAAAAACCGGGAAGATTGATAATCTTGTTTTAAAAGCGATAGCACGTCAGGAATTACCTGAGGGGTATGCGCGAATTCGGGTATTAGCATCTGGAGTTAACTTCCCTGATAAACTGATGGTTGAAGGAAAATACCAATTCTCACCTCCTCTTCCCTTTATTCCTGGCATGGAGATAGCGGGAGAGATAGTTCAAGTTAAAAAGAATGCCCGATTCCAAATAGGATCTAGAGTTATTTCGTCTGTTAGATTTGGGGGATATAGCCAGGAAACCATTGCTCCCATACATTCCCTGATTTCCATCCCAGAGAACTTTTCACCAGAGGAAGCTGCAGGTTTCAGAATTACATCTCAAACAGCGCTTGTTGCTCTAGTTGAAACGGCAGCTGTAGAAAAAAATGAAACAGTCATGGTCATCGGTGCCGCGGGAGGGGTAGGAAGTGCAGCTATTAAACTTGGAAAAGCAATCGGGGTTAACGTGATAGCTGTTTCCAGTTCCAAGTCAAAACAGAATTTTTGCAAACGAATCGGAGCAGACCATTCACTAGGTTATGATGATTTAAAATCTAACATTATGGAAATTACAAATGGTAAAGGGGTGGATACGATTTTTGATCCCGTTGGAGGGGAAAATTTTCGCAATATCTTAAGTTGTGTAAGATGGGGGGGCAAATATTTGGTGGTGGGTTTTGCCTCTGGTAGTATCCCAGTTCTCCCAATTAACATTGCCTTAATCAAAGGCATTTCATTAATAGGGATAAGGGCAGGCGAATACTTTAGAAAATTCCCAGAAAGAGAAAAACAAGCGATATCAAAGCTTCTAAAAATGGCCAAATCCAACTTAATCACTCCGGTTATATATAAGACCTTACCACTCTCGGATGCTGTTGAAGCCCTTAGACTACTTGAAGACAGATTAGCTATGGGACGGATAATATTAAAACCTAATTAAAATTCTATGAGGATGCCCACATGGGAAAAACTATTTCTTTATCAATCAACGAAAAAGTAGCTGAAATCAAATTTTGTCGTCCTGAGCGGATGAATGCGATTACTGTGGATCTTCTAACCGAATTAAAGGACACTCTTGATGAGGTAAATGCCAACACAACAATACACGTGATAATCCTTTCCGGAGAAGGTCGAGCTTTTACAGCAGGAGTTGATCTAAGGGAACTAGAGGAAAACGGAACAAATGTTTCGTCGGGAGGGGTCGGAAAAACTCTTGATAGAAAATCATATGCAGTAATTCAAGCTCTCGAAGACTCCCCAAAAGCCGTAATAGCGAAAATAAACGGTTATTGTTTTACTGGAGGACTTGAAATTGCTCTAGCGGCTGATCTTATTTACGCGGCGCAAGAAGCAAAAATCGGGGATACCCATGCAATATTAGGCTTCCGCCCGTCCTGGGGCCTGACTCAAAGACTACCAAGGCGAGTAAGTTTAATGCGAGCCAAAGAGCTGTCATTTACAGCTAAAACCATAAATGGCTATCAAGCAAAAGAATATGGTTTAGCTCTTGAAGTTTTCCCTTTGGAAAAGCTAGATGAAGAAGTCCTAGCAATAGCAAAAAAAATTAGTATTAACAGTCCCAACTCTATTAAAGCTTATAAAGACCTATATAAAGCCTCTCAAAACCATGGTCTAACTGCCGGGTTAGAGTATGAATCTAATACGGAATATGATATTCCTGAGGTAAAGGAAAGAGTTAAAACGTTTTTAAAAAAACTACGCTAATCTTGCGCCTCACCGTCTTTTAACCGAAGTTTTGTCTTTATAAAAACTGCCAGGTCATGAATTCTATTGTCCCCAATAGTTCCTCCAAATGCAGGCATACCACGACTTATTCGACCATTCTTGATTACATATTCTAGAGCCTCAACTGGAAGCGGTGTAACCCGAAGGTCAGCGGCCATCCCTCCTTCGCTATACCCTCCTCGACCATCCCATTTGTGACAAGTTATGCAATGTCTCCTAAATTCACTTTCGCCACCACCCCGAGGGACTTTAATTTCCCTTCTCTCCTCACCTATTGCGATAACCGGTAAAAGACAAAACGATACTAAAAGAGCCACAGGCATCCCTAATAAATTTTTGCGTCTAAAAGCGCTCATTATCTTATACATTTTCATTTTTTTTATTTATATACCCTAGAGAAAATGGACTGGCCTTAAATGAAAGACCAGCCCATCTTTTTGATAGCTACCTTACGTTATGTGTTACGGTAATTCAAAAACATAAAGTATATTACTTGGAACCTGACTCTTCAGTTCGGGCGTTGCTGCCACAAACCATTGAGGCCAAGCACCACCTAAACCAACTTCTAAAGCAATATATTGCTTACCATCCGACATAAATGACATTGGCGGTGCGTTGATGGCTGAACCAGTTTCGAATTTCCAAAGTGGCTCTAGAGTCTCAGCATCATGTGCTACAAACTCGCCAGCAGCATAACCTGAAAATACCAAACCACCTGCAGTAGAAAGCAGTCCGCCAAGCTGAGGATGCTTTGTATGATATTTCCCTGCTACCCGCCCATCAGCAACGTTAATGGCTGTTATACTTCCAGATATGCGGCCACAGTCAGGATCATCAAAGGTAGTAAATGGATAACCGCCTAAAAATAACTGACGATGCTTGAATTTTCCTGGAACTTCAATATCGGTAACCGCCTTATTACAACCCTCAATGGTAGGAATGTAATACATACCGGTATGAGGACTATAAGTTGTTGGAGGCCAGTTTTTACCACCCATATGTCCGGGCTCAAGAACCCCTTCTATAGTTCCCCGGCCTTCAGTTGCTGTTCCACGTCCTGCAGCTGTTCCTGGGACATAACTTTGAACATCTTTTGTGGGATCGTAAGCATTTGGCCTGCAATCCTTGTCTAAGCCTCCGCTCCAGTTTAACTTGTCAACAAACTGAGTTCCCCAAAGACACTTTCCTGTTGCCCGGTCGAGAGCATATGCATACCCATTTCGATTAGCATGTAGTGTAGCCCGCACAAACTTTCCATTGATTTGAGTATCAACAAAAGTGTTCTCGTTGATGGAGTCATAGTCATACGGATCATTTGGTGTGTGTTGAAAACCCCACTTGATCTCCCCTGAATCTGCATCTAGGGCTACAGTACTATCCGTCCACAAATTATCTCCTGGACGGTAGGCGTTGTCCCAGTCAGGACCAGGATTAGCGGTTCCCCAAATAATAAGATTTAATTCAGGATCGTAGGACCCTGTAATCCAAGTAGACGCACCACCTGTTTTCCATGCATCATGATTATCCTTCCATGTTTCATGACCTGGTTCGCCCGGCCCTGGAATCATGTGAGTTCTCCATCGACGCTTACCAGTTGCTAAATCAAGAGCTTCAATCCAGCCTCGAACTCCAAATTCCGCACCAGCCATACCTGTGACGACCATATCCTTAACAATTAAAGGAGCTCCTGTTATAACTTCAGAAATACCTGGATCAGCAACCTGTGCTTCCCAAATTAGTGTTCCATCAGTCTTATTCAGAGCGATAATTCGTCCATCAATAACGGGCCCGATAACCATGTCTCCAGCAAATACAACGCCACGGTTATTGATGCCACAACAGGCTACGGTAGTTGCATAATCCCTATCAGGAGCTGGATCGTATGTCCATAACACACGAGGTACTCCACCGCGAGTATCCAACTTGGTAACAACGCCCCAACCAGTGGTAAGGTACAAATACCCATCTTCGGCTATTGGCGTTCCCTCTAAGCCCGAGTAAGCGAAAGTAATAATCTCTTTACCTCCACCCTGGGTGCCGCCCATTGCGAATGTAAATGCGACTTTCAAGTTTTTGACATTATCTCGATTGATTTGATCGAGAGCTGAAAACCGATGAGCTTCAAGGTTTCCATGATGATTTAACCAATTGCCAGGCTCCCTTTCACTATTTACCAAGCGATCCGTAGTTACGGTCTGCGCCTGAGCAAGTGAAGTCATACAAAAGAGTGCGGCAACTAATACAAGCTTCCTTCCCATAAGCCTCTCCCCATAATTTATTAGTTATAATTACCACTATCAAGAAAGGTTAGCAACTAAACGCTTAAGGTGTTGCAGGGAAGTAACACACCCCGTTACTTTAATACACCAACCCTCTAACCAAACTCTAATCAATATATCGATACCTGTCAAAGTGAAAACGGAAAGATTATATGTAGCCAACGTAAACTTAAAATGAGTGGTTGATCTATTCCATCAATTTATAAGAGAATAAAAATTATCAATAAACCGCATTACACAACCATGAATAATCTTCATATTAAAACCTTACTTACCATCTTAACCATTATCACGTCTTTTAGCATAGTGACAAGAGGGGCCAGTGCCGCTGGCTCGCTAGATATGCAAATAGAACGAGCAATCGTGAAAGCCCTCAAAGACTATAACGGAGCTATGTCAGAAAATAACCCTGCCTCATGGCTAAAGTATTTTGATAAAAACGCAGTCAGAACTGATCCGATCTCCGGTTCCATTAAAGGACTAGAAAATATTACGAGCTACTACTCGCAAGAATTTTCCTTGTTTAAAGCCAGTCTAGAAATCCAACGTGTCATGTTGAAAGAACGCACTGGGGCGGTTGAAATGGTCTGGCAAGCGTCTCACAACAGTACTGAAACAATAATCTCTCTACCCATGGTTGGGATTTTCGAACTCGCTCCGAGTGGTAAATTTAAATCTGCAACGTTTTACTTTGATACCGCAATGAATAACAATGTGAAAATAAAAGCTATTATTGAACAACTCAAAATGCCATAGGATCACGACATGATATTTCCAATTCTTAAGACACTATCTCTCGGCATCTTTATCTTTCTAACAAACACCTCTTTGGCTGTTGATTTGAACTGCGAGCCAAATGACACCAAGTGCGAAAAGGAAGAATATAAAATAACAATTTATAAGCAAGGACGCGATGAATATGAAAAAGCTAGACAGTCAGGTGATTTCACTAAGGTTTATCATATTGCCCGAGAACTTGCAGGTTTAAAGGACAGAAAAGGCAGAATGATGCTAAAAATGGTGCATATTCAACTTGGCTGGGGAAAGCATAAGGACTACCCTCAGGCTTATGCCTGGCTGGATCAGGCAATAAAAGATGGTCTGGATTATGCGCCAAAATGGCTAGAAAGGTTGCAAGCGCAAATGTCAGCCTCTCAATTAAAAAAAGCTAAGGTTTTGGCTGAAAAAAATAAATAATCACGCTGTATAATTATCAAATTACCATGGAACAAAAAAAACTATTGGAAGGCAAAGTTGCATTGATAACCGGAGCTGGCCGAGGAATTGGTCGAGATTTTGCATTGGCTTTAGCTGACGCCGGCGCAAAAGTTTTAGTTAATGACTTGGGTGGAAGTACTCAGGGTGAAGGAACAGATCAAATGCCAGCAATGGAGGTTGCAAAAGAAATCGAAGATAAGGGAGGAAAAGCGTCCACTAACTTTGATAGTGTTACTAGCTTTAAAGCCGCTAAAAGTATGGTAGACCAAACAATATCTGAATTAGGAGGGCTTGATATTGTTATAAACAACGCTGGTATTTTGCGTGATGTCATCTTTCACAAAATGAGTGAGGAAGACTGGGACTCGGTAATAGCAGTACATCTCAAAGGTAGCTTCAACATTAGCCGAGCCGCATCCACAGTTTTTAGAGAAAAACAAGCTGGGGCTTTTATACACATGACCTCAACATCAGGGCTCGTAGGAAATTTTGGGCAAGCTAATTATGCAGCAGCAAAATTAGGAATAGTAGGACTTTCAAAGTCAATTGCACTCGACATGTCTATATTTAACGTGAAATCAAACTGTATAACGCCATTTGCCTGGAGTCGAATGATCGGAAGCATTCCCATAAATGACGAGAAGTCTAAAGAGCGGGTGGAAAAATTAAAGATAATGTCAACTGACAAAATTGCGCCATTAGCTGTAGCCCTGTGTTCTGATCAATCCTCAGTGACAGGGCAAATATTCGGAGTTCGTAATAATGAAATTTTTTTAATGAGTCAATCCAGACCAATAAAATCGGTGCACCGGTCAGAAGGCTGGACGCCAGAAAGCATTATTGATCATGCCATTCCTTCAATGGAGGCTGAATTTTACAACCTTGATAGATCAGCTGATGTCTTTAGTTGGGATCCAATATAAGTCGCTTAGATCCAACGCTATGAAATTTAATTATCAGAGACTTAAAAACTGGCCAATTCCAGATATACAATTTGCCTACTCAAAAAGGGATACAATTTTATACGCCCTGGGTATCGGCTTTGGGACAAATCACTTAGAAAAAAACGAATTGAAGTATGTCTACGAACAGAGTGAGAATTTTTCGGCCCTCCCCACCATGGCCACCATATTAGGGAGTTCGACCTCCTGGTTGCGCAATCCAGAAATGGGTGTTGACTATGTTCAAGTTTTACACGGCGAACAAGGAATGGATATACACAACCCTGTCCCAGTGGAAGGGAAACTCAAAGCATCAACCAAAATAACAGGGATTTCTGATAAAGGGCCAGGTAAAGGAGCTTTAATTTTCTCAGAAAAAAAGCTTATAGATGTAGCTAATGGGAAACTCATAGCAACAACAACATCCACAACATTTGCAAGAGCAAATGGGGGATATGGTGGTCCAAGCGATACCCCTCCCAAACCCCATAAAATCCCTCAGAAGCCACCCGACTTTGTTTGTGACCTTAAGACCCAAGAAAGAGCTGCTTTAATTTATCGACTATCTGGTGATTATAATCCCCTGCACGCTGATCCCAAGGTGGCTAATGAAGCTGGCTTTGATCAACCAATATTACACGGACTCTGCACTTTAGGTGTGGCTGGTCATGCCATCTTAAAAACGTGTTGTCATTATGATTCAAGGAAATTCCAATCAATGCGGGTGAGATTTTCAGCACCAGTCTATCCTGGGGAGACGATTCGCACCGAGATATGGCACAATAATGGGAATATCTCGTTTAAATCAAAATCTATTGAACGTGATCAAACCGTTTTAAACAACGGATACGCACGAATTCAATAATTAACAACTCCTTACAATTTCAGGAAACAACCTTATGATTGACCAACGCGAATTACCTATTCCAACCCCTGAAACCAAGCATTTCTGGGAGGGAACACAACTAGGAGAGTTACGTATACAACAATGTAGAGAGTGTTCGAAAAACTATTTTCCACCAAGACATTTTTGCCCAGGTTGTGGCTCTAAAAAGATCTTTGTTTTTAATGCATCAGGCAATGCTACACTACATAGCTATGTAATCAGCCATATCCCAGCACCAGGCATTGAGGCCCCCTATGCTATCGCCGTAGCAAAGCTAGAGGAGGGTCCGAAAATGATGTGTAACATACTGAACTGTGCACAGACTCCAGAGGCTCTCGTTCTAGACATGCCGATAAAAGTAATATTTAAAAAAATGTCAGACGAAATAACTCTTCCGCAATTTGAACCGAGTAACAGGAAAACTAATGAAACGTAATTCTATAGCTATAGTGGGAGCGGCTGAAACCACTGATTTAGGTAAAATTCCGAATATGTCCCAGGTTCAGCTACATGCTGATGCCGCCTTAAATGCCATTGAAAACGCCGGAATGAAGCTATCTGATATTGATGGGGTGGCCACGGCCGGACACAACGCTGTTGAAATAGCTCATTACCTAGGAATTATTCCCAGCTGGTTAGACGGAACATCCGTTGGTGGCTGTTCTTTCATGCTACACGTCAATCATGCTGCAGCAGCCATTCATGCTGGGTTGTGCAAAACAGTCTTAATTACTCATGGTGAAAGTGGCAGATCCCAACAAGGTCGATTTGGAAGACCCATCTTCCCGTCACTATTTCAACAACAATTTGAGCGGCCCTTTGGAGCGACAATACCACCTACTATGTTTCCGATTCCTGTGCTCCGATATATGAAAGACTATAACCTCACGGAGGAGAAACTAGCTATGGTTTCAGTGGTTCAAAGGGAATGGGCAGCTAAAAATCCTCGAGCAACCTTCAAAGATCCTATAACCACCTCAGATGTACTCAATTCGAAAATGATCTGCTACCCCTTTCGACTTCTTATGTGCTGCTTAGTAACCGACGGTGGGGGTGCATTAATTCTTACTACGGCAGAGAGAGCAAAGGATCGACCGCAAAGACCGGTCTATATCAGGGGTGTTGGAGAAAGTGGAGAAACTCCTCTAATTAGCCAAATGGATAATTTTACGTCATCAGCAGCTTTTCGAACTTCTGGTAAAAATGCTTTCAAGGCGGCCGGCATCGATCATAAGGATGTTGATCACCTCATGATATATGACGCTTTTGCTCACTTACCCATCTACGGACTAGAAGATCTGGGATTTGTAAACCCAGGAGAGGCGGGAGAATTTATAGCCGAGGGAAATACTCGGCCTGGAGGTAGTCTACCGGTAAACACCAACGGAGGTGGTTTAAGTTATATGCACTCAGGGATGTATGGCATGTATGCTCTCCAAGAAGGAGTAAGACAAATGAGAGGTATTGCTCCCGCTCAAATCAAGGATGCAAAAATATCAGTAGTTCATGGTGTGGGAGGGATGTTTGGCGCAGCTGGCACTGTTATTATGAGTAATAACAATTCGGATTAGTTATCTTTCAATTTTTTTATCTCTTCTGCCTGCTGTATTACCATTTTTTTTAACTCACCGACCACTTTATTTAAATCGTCAATATTTAAATGCTTATCTTCGGTGTCTTTAATAAGAGTCTCTCCAACTGTCTTTTTAGTTATCAAGGAGAGATTTTCATCTTTATCCACCAGTCTGCCAAGTACAGAATATGTTTTAACTTCCCGTTTGATTCCTTTCATAACAATAGCTTCTTTTTGTTGCACTTCAATCATTTCTTGAACGTGAGCATAAGTCTCATAGGACAAAAGTATACCCCCCGGATCAGCATTCGCCTCTAAACGCTGGGCCACATTTACCTCCCCACCAATGATAGTGTAGGTCAGCCTCTCTTCACTACCAAAATTACCCACATTGCAATACCCCGTATTGATCCCCATACGAATTTCAAAGGGTTCAGAAAAACCTTCCTTTAGCCATTTAGTTCTCAATTTAGTCATCCTCTCCTGCATTAGCAAGGCCATTTCCACGCAGGCCTGCGCATCTTTTCCTTCACCCAAACTTTCTGGATCCCCAAAAAACACCATCAGCGCATCGCCTATATATTTATCGATAGTTGCTCCTTTTTGTAGAGCTATTTTGGTCATTTCAGAGAAATATTCGTTTAGATAATTGGTTAGATCTTCTGGCTGCATGTTTTCCGAAGTAGCTGTAAAATTTTTAATATCACTGAAGAAAATAGTCAATTTTTTTCGTCGAGTTGTTATACCAGTGTCATGTTGACCCTGTAACAAAGCCTCCAATATTTGAGGGGGTAAATATTTGCTTAACTGATTCGATACGTTTTCTAACTGTTTTTTTTGTTTTTCAACCGCATTGTTCTGATTTTTCAACTCCATCGTTCGCTCAGCAACAATCACCTCGAGACTGTTTTTCTGTGCTTCGACCAGCTCGGCTTTTTCTGTGGTTTGAATCGCGAGTTGATCTTGCAAATACCGCATCCGAC
>MDTG01098268.1_pt1 | contig 11158 bp, 12 predicted proteins | sample 811421 | NCBI WGS metagenome assembly MDTG01 (sample SAMN05326645, study PRJNA326480) | marine metagenome | isolation source: seawater | place: Pacific Ocean: South East | collected 2011
CTTCCAAGGGCGGCGGCATCGGCACCTACTGGGGCAACGTGCGCGGCATTGGCGAGCCTGTCGGCCTCAACGGCAAGACCAGCGGCATCATTCCCTTCGTGCGCGTGATGGACAGCCTGACGCTGGCGATCTCGCAGGGCTCGCTGCGCCGCGGCTCGGCCGCCTGCTACATCGACGTGCACCACCCGGAAATCGAGGAGTTCCTCGAAATCCGTAAACCCTCGGGCGACTTCAACCGCAAGGCGCTGAACCTGCACCACGGCGTGCTGCTGACCGACGAGTTCATGGAAGCGGTCCGCGCGGGCGAGAAATTCCAGCTCAAGTCGCCCAAGGATGGTTCGGTTCGCGGCGAAGTGGATGCGCGCTCGCTGTTCCAGAAGCTGGTGGAAACCCGCCTCGCCACGGGTGAGCCCTATATCGTGTTCTCCGACACGGTGAACCGCATGATGCCCAAGCACCACCGCGACCTGGGCCTGAAAGTCTCCACCTCCAACCTGTGCAGCGAGATCACCCTGCCGACCGGGGTCGACCACCTCGGCAACGATCGCACGGCGGTATGCTGCCTGTCCTCGCTCAACCTCGAAAAGTGGGACGAGTGGAACGGCGACAAGACCTTCATCGAGGACGTGATGCGCTTCCTCGACAACGTCCTGCAGGACTATATCGACCGCGCCCCCGAAGAAATGGCCCGCGCCAAGTATTCGGCCATGCGCGAACGCAGCGTCGGCATGGGCGTGATGGGCTTCCACTCCTTCCTGCAATCGAAGAACATCGGTTTCGAGTCCCCGATGGCGAAGGTGTGGAACCTCAAGATGTTCAAGCACATCAACGCCAAGGCGAATGAGGCGAGCATGATGCTGGCCAAGGAACGCGGGCCGTGCCCGGATGCCGAGGAAATGGGCGCGATGGAGCGTTTCAGCTGCAAGATGGCGATCGCGCCGACCGCGTCGATCTCCATCATCTGCGGCGGCACCAGCGCCTGCATCGAGCCGATCCCGGCGAACATCTACACCCACAAGACGCTGTCCGGCAGCTTCGTGGTGAAGAACCCGTACCTGGAAAAGCTGCTCGACAAGAAGAGCAAGAACTCCACCGCGATCTGGAACTCGATCCTCGAGAAGGGCGGCTCCGTCCAGCACCTCGACTTCCTGACGGCGGAAGAAAAGGCCGCGTTCAAGACCAGCTTCGAGATCGACCAGCGCTGGCTGCTCGAATTCGCTGCCGACCGGGCGCCCTTCATCGATCAGGCCCAGTCGCTGAACCTGTTCATCCCGGCCGATGTCGACAAGTGGGACCTTGCCATGCTGCACTTCCAGGCGTGGGAGAAAGGCATCAAGTCGCTCTACTACCTGCGTTCGAAGAGCGTGCAGCGCGCCGGTTTCGCCGGCGGCGTGGAAGCGGACAACACCGCCGAACCCTCGAAGTACGAACTGCCGACGACCGACTACGACGAGTGTCTGGCTTGTCAGTGAGGAGAAGGATTTGAAAAGTTTCCAGTTTGAAAGGCTGGAAAAAATGAGGCCCGGACCAGACTAATCTGCTCCGGGCCTCGACAACTAACCCGGAGGGGTCAGACTGCCATCAACAACCACAAAATGCGGAAGCAATGTGGGTCAGTCAATCCCTCCATCAACGGAGTGCGATAGAATGACTCGTTATTCACAATGGCAGCTACAGCAGATTTGGACGAACACGACCCGACCAATCAACCATCTGTGGCGATCTCTTTACCCCAGTGATGCGGCGCTCGACGAACTGGGCCACATAATTTGCTTCTCTCAATACGGGAAGTTCGATTCTTGCTACGGCTGGGAAGTCGATCACCGTCAGCCTTCAGCGCTCGGAGGCAACCACAATTTCCTCAACCTTCGAGCGTTATCGTGTAGCAAGAACCGCAGTCTAGGCGGACTTCTCGGCGGGCTGAAGTAGGGAGATCTGGTATGGGAGGGGCAAGACTCTGGTCAACGGTAGGCTTGCTCCTCGTCCTCTCCGCCTGCGCCAGCCAGGTCGATGCGGGCGTGGTGCGCGATGGCGGGGCGCCCGGCTTCTGGTGGGGGCTGTGGCACGGCTTCGTCTTCCCCTTCGCCTGGATCGGCTCGCTGTTCGATGACAGTATCGCCGTCTACGCCGTGCCCAATTCGGGCGGGTGGTACGATTTCGGCTTTTTCCTCGGCATCACGGTGCTGGGTGGTGGAAGCGTCTTCGGGTCGAAGAAACGCCGGTAATTCCTCTTCCTTTTTGCGGGCGGGGGGATAGTCTGCATTCCCGAACAGGGGTTCTTCGGGGATTACATGACACACCATTTCGCGGCGGCGCGCGCCGGGCTGATGCTGGCGGCGGCGATGCTGGCCACGCCTGCCATGGCTGGGCCTGTTCTGGCGCAGGATGTCGCAGAGGCTGCAACCGAGGCGGCCCCGCCCGCTGACGCTTCGCTGTCAGAGCGTATCCAGCACTGGGCCGATGCCGACCGCGAGGGCGATCCGGCAGCGACGCTGGCCGCGCTGATGGCGCTTCAGGCAGAGGTGGAGGCCGATACCGCCGCCGTTTCCGCCCGCCAGCGCGGCGAACTGCTCGCGATGATCGGCACCGCGCACTACGCGCAGCAGCAACTGGACGAGGCCGCGACCTGGTTCGACCGTGCCGCCGAGGCTTATGCCGAGGACGGCAGCGCGCCCGACAAGGTGGCCGAAATGGCGATCAACCGCGCCGTGCTGATGCGCCGCGCGAACCGGCTGGCCGAGGCTGAGGAGGCCGCGCGCCTTGCGCTCTCCATCCGGCAGGGGCTTTACGACGCGCCGCATGAGGAAGTCGCCTCCGCATTGGGGATGCTGGGCAACGTGCTCTATTCTTCGGGCCGCTACGAGGAATCGCTCGACCTGATGCGTCTTGCGCTGGACGAACAGCGCGCCGCCGGGCCGGACGACGCGCTGGAAATCATCAAGCGGCTCGACAGTCTCGCCTCGCTGCTGGACGAGACGGGCCGCGATACCGAGGCCGTGCGCGTGGCGCGCGAGGCGGAGGCGCTGGCCCGCGCGAACCTTGGCCGCGACCATGCGTGGTACGGCTATGTCCTCAACACGCTGGGGCAGGCGTTGCTGGACCTCACGCTGTACGGCGAGGCGATCCCGGTGATCCGCGAAACGCTGGACGTGCGGCGGGCGCAGCTGGGCGACGAGCATCCCTATACCGCGGCCTCGCAGATGGTCCTCGCCGTGGCGCTGGAGGAAACGGGGCGCCTGCAGGAAGCGAGCGTGCTGTCGGGCGCGGCGACGGCGATACTGGAGCGGCACCGCGACCTGATGGACCCGAACACGCTCGCCGGGTTCCTGCGCAGGCGCGCGCGGCTGGCGGCATCGCTTGGCGAATGGGACCTCTACGCACAGCGCATCGCCGATGCGCAGCCAGTGCTGGAGGACATGCTCGATCCGCGCAGCCCTGCCCTGGCGATCTTCCATATCGAGCATGCCTACCAGCTATACCGGCGCGGCGAGGCAGAGCAGGCGCGCGCGCTGGCGGAACGCTGGGTGCCGATCGTGGTGGAACGGCTGATCCCTGCCAACAACGACCGTATCTTCGGCGAGATGCTGCTCGCCCGCCTGCGCCAGCGCGATGGCGATGCGGCGGCAGGCGGCGACGCGCTGTGGCAGGCGCTGGACCCGGTTGCAGCAGAGCTGGTCGGCAAGCTTTCCGACGTGCGCGCGGCCGACCGCGACATTGCGCGGCAGGCGAGCGCCAATTCCCCCGCCATGCTGCTGTACCTCGAAACCGCGCTCGCCGCCGGGGACGAAGACCGCGCCTTCGGCGCCTTGCAGATCCTCACGCTGTCGGAACTCGCGCTGACGCAGCGCCGCGCCACCGATGAGCGCAGCGGTGAGGAAAGCGAAGCTTTTGCGCTGCATCGCCAGCTTGTCGACACCAACCGCCGCCTGCGACTGGTGGAGCGGCGCATTGCGCTGGGGCTATCGGAAGACCAGGTCGAGGAAGCGGCAGAGGCGCTGGACGGCCAGCGCCAGCGGCTGGACAGCGAAGCGGAGGAACTGCTGGCGCGGCTGGTTGCGCATCATCCCGATTTCATCGCCCGGATTCGCCCGCAGCCGGTATCGCTCGAACGGCTGCGCCTGTCGCTGGAGGAGGGCGAGGTGGTCATCATCCCGGTCGAGACGAAATCCGGTAGCTGGGTGGCCCAGGTGGATAGCGGCGGCATGACCTGGAGCGCGGTGGACGGTGAAAGCCTGCGCGCCAACGTGGCAGCGCTTCGCGAGGCCGTCGCCCCGGCCAGCGAGCTCGATGCCTTCCCCGCCGATGCCGCCCACGCGCTTTTCGGGCAACTCTTCCCGCAAGGGGTCTCGGGTTACGATCGGGTTTATCTCTACGGCGGACAGTCGCTCGCCAGCCTGCCGCTGGCCATGCTTCTGACGGGGCAGGCCGGGGATGACCTCGCTTCCGCGCCTTGGCTGGTGCGCGAGGCTGCCTCGCAGGTGATCGGCAATCTCGCCGTGTTCGCCGAGGGTCGGGGGCAATCTCGCCCGCTCGGCAGCGACGTGTCGACCTTTGCCGGGATCGGCGGTGCCGAGCTACCCGGAGTGAGCGGCGGCGAAGTCCGGCTTGCGGGCCTGTTCCGTTCGGGACGGCCTGCGGCAGACAGCATCGCCGACCTGCCGCCCCTTTTGACCGCCGATGCCGAGCTTCTGGCCTTGGCCGATGCCCTGCCCGGCGACGATGTGCTGCTGGTGGGCAGCGATGCGGCGGAGGAGAACTTCAAGCGCGCCGACCTCTCGAAAGCCCGCGTGATCGCCTTTGCCACCCACGGCCTCGTTGCCGGGGAACTGCGCAACCTGTGGGAGCCTGCCTTGCTGCTCGGCACGCGGGGCAAGGACAGCGGCGAGGACGGCCTGCTGGGGGCGAGCGAGATCGCGCAACTGAAGCTGGATGCGGACTGGGTAATCCTGTCCGCCTGCAACACCGCATCGGGTGCCGACGGCGGCGCGCCTGTCTATTCCGGCCTCGCCACCGCCTTTGCCCAGGCAGGCGCGCGCAGCCTGATGCTGAGCCACTGGCGCGTGCGCGACGATGCCGCCGCCGTGCTCAGCGTCGATACCGTGCGCGGCGCGGCGCAGGGCCTTTCGCGGGCAGAGGCGCTGCGTCAGGCGCAGCTTGCCCTGATGGCGCGCACAGACATCCCGGATGCCGCCCATCCGGCGATCTGGGCACCGTTCGTGATACTCGAAAACTAGAACAGCGGCAGACGCGCCACCTCTTCATCGGAGAGGTGGAGACCGAAGCGGTCTGCCAGGCATCGGCGATAATCCCGCGGTGTCTCCAGCGCGACGCGCTGCGTTTCCTCGCGCTTGCGCCACACAGTCAGTTGCCGGTCGACCAGGCTGGCGAAGCCATCGGGCAGGCACAGGCTGGCAACGCAGGCATTGGTGAAACGCGAAGTGGGATGGGTGGCCGACCAGTGGTTGCCCAACGCCATGTCGGCATCGGCCACCTGCGCGGTGTCGAAAGCGAACTGCGGTTCCCACGCATCGTCGCTCCCGGCCCGGCCATCGGTGGCGAGCCTTGGTCCCATGCGCTCCAGGAGCCAGCTTCCCGGCAGGTCCCCCTCGTTGCCGATGCGCGTCAGGCGGTGCTGTGCGCCATCGCCCGACGTGGCCTGCGCGCCGCCCTCCAATGGCATCGGCGGTGCGTAGGAGCCGCCGAAGCCCGCATCCGCGATCCAAGCCCTGTCGCCGAATTCCACCAGCACCAGGCAATGGGTGCGCGGCGTGAGCTCGGGTGGATTGCCTAGCAGCACGCGCGCGAGCAGCAGGCGTACGTCGAAGCCGAGGCTGGCCAGCACGTCTGTCAGCAGGCGATTGTGTTCGAAACAGTATCCGCCGCGCCGCCGCGTCACCAGCTTGGCGAAAGCGGAGTCGCTGTCGCAGGCTATGGCGCGGCCGAGGGGAATGTCGAGGTTCTCGAAGGGAATCGACCGGCGATGCGCGGCCTGCAAGGCCGCCAGCCCTGCAGGATCGCGGACAGGCGGCTCCTCGAGGCCGATGCGCGCCAGGTAGGCGTCGATCTGGTCGGGCTGCATCATGCCCTTTCCCATAAGCCAGCTTGCCGAAGGCGACAATTTGCGACTTGAGGCAAATCGGGGCTTGCGCGCATAACAAAGGCAGTTAGGAATTGTTGCAAATGAGTTGCAACAGCATCTGAGGGACTTTTCATGCGCAAGTGGCACCGCTGGCTTTCGGTATTCTTCGCGATCGTGATGATCTGGGTCGCGATCACCGGCCTGCTGCATTACGTGGTCGTGTGGTGGCCGACAGGAGAGCCGACCGCCGAGCAGATCGCTGCCGTCGCCCCTCCGCCCGGCTTCGTCTGCCCCGAGGGATGGCGTTGCATCGCCCCTTCGCCAGAAGCGGCGAACAACCCGCTGCGCCCCTACCTCGGCCTTTTCCACCACCTCCACGCGGGCAGCGAAGGCGGCATCTGGGGCGAGATCATCGTGATGCTCTCCGGCCTCGCGCTGGTGTTCTTCACGGTCTCGGGCATGTGGGTTTACTACCAGATGTGGCGCAACCGAAAGGCCAAGGGCCTGAAAAAAGGTCTTTTCTGGAAATAGTCTGCCGATAATTGGTACGCAATTGGTTGGCGCGCGGTAAGGCGATGCTAACCAATTGCAGCTTATAAGCGCGCCTATGAAAGGGCACCGCCAGAACAACCGCTTCCCGACCCATCACGGGTATGGCGAAATCCGCGTGTCGCGGTACTTCGTGCTGTACCTTTCGCAGATCGCGTGGGTTGCTCTCGGGTTCTACCTCTATTCGGGCGCCTACTGGCCCAGCACCTGCCAGCCGACCGACCTGTTCCAGGTCTATGCCTGCTCGATGCGCCTGCCCGAGGATGGCGGCGGCTGGCGCGAAGCGGCGCTGCTCACATGGCTGTGGGCAACGCCGATTCTCATCATGCTGGAAGTGTCGCGCCGCGTGGGCAAGTCCAAGGACTGATCCCTCAGTCCTTCTCGTCGGGCTTTTCCTCACGTTCTTCCGAAGCACCGCCGTATCCGCGCTCGGTCACGTCGGGCGCGTCGGCCATTTCCTCGCCGTCCTGCGCGCCGTAACCAAGTCCCTTGTCGGACTGCTGTTCGGCCTGCTGGCGGCGCTGGTCGCGGTCGCCGCGGTGCGTCTGGTTTTCCATCTGCGCGCCGGTCTGCTTCTGCTGTGCCATTGCACCGGCCTCTGGCGTAGCTTGCGGGGGCTGGTTCTCGCGCGGGGGGCGGGTGCCTGCGTAGCGGTCGTTTCCTGTCTGCTGGTTCATCGTTGGTCCTTCGTCGTGTCTGTCGGGGAGGGCGGGAGCGGCGGCCTAGCCGCTGGTGCGTTCGGCCGGATCGTATTGCGAGCGGCGGGAGGGATCGTCGCGATCGTCCTCGCGCGCTTTCTCCTTCCCGGCCTTTTCGCGGGCCAGCGCCTCGCGGCGGACCTCGCCCTCCTTGGGGCCGGTGCGTTCGATGTCGCCCGGCTCCTGGCCTTCCTTCAGCGTGACATTGCGGGAATCGCGGGGTTCGTATTCGCCCATGGGGGCCTCCTGATGAAAAATGCTTTCATCCAACCAACCCGCGCGCCGCCCCCGATGTTCCGCGCTTCATCGCCCCGTGGCCCCCTCGGGACGCATGCGAAGATGGACGGCAATGCCGGATTTATCCACGACACAAAGTCCACTCTTGCTATCGAATCGGGTTAATGATTCCCTATGTAGGTTGTTCGCACGCTAGCCCGGAGATACCAGATGTCGTTGCTCGAAGCCCGCAAGACCTACAAGCCCTTTGAATATCCCTGGGCCTACGAGTTCTGGAAGCGCCAGCAGCAGGTCCACTGGATGCCCGAGGAAGTTCCCCTGGGCGAGGACTGCCGCGACTGGGCGCAGAACCTGACGGAGCACGAGCGCAACCTGCTCACGCAGATCTTCCGCTTCTTCACCCAGGCCGACGTGGAAGTGCAGGATTGCTACCACGAGAAATACGGCCGCGTGTTCAAGCCGACCGAGGTGAAGATGATGCTGGCCGCGTTCAGCAACATGGAAACGGTGCACATCGCCGCCTATTCTCACCTGCTCGACACCATCGGCATGCCCGAAAGCGAATACGGCATGTTCCTCGAATACGAGGAGATGAAGGCCAAGCACGACTACCTGCAGGAATTCGGCGTCGACAACGACGAGGACATTGCCCGCACGCTGGCCATGTTCGGCGGCTTTACCGAGGGGCTGCAGCTGTTCGCCAGCTTCGCCATGCTGATGAACTTCCCGCGCTTCAACAAGATGAAGGGCATGGGGCAGATCGTGTCATGGTCCGTCCGCGACGAATCGCTGCATTGCGAAGGCATCACCCGCCTGTTCCACGCCTTCACCAAGGAACGTGACTGCCTGACCAAGGCGGTGAAGGAAGACATCATGGACATGTGCCAGAAGACGGTGCGCCTGGAAGACGCCTTCATTGATCTTGCGTTTGAACAAGGCCCCGTGCCGGGCATGACGGCCAAGGAAATCAAGCGCTACATCCGCTACATCGCCGACTGGCGCCTGTCGCAGCTGGGCCTGCCCGCGATGTACATGATCGAGGATCACCCGCTGCCCTGGCTCACCCCGCTGCTGAACGGTGTCGAGCACGCCAACTTCTTCGAAACCCGCGCCACCGAATATTCCAAGGGCGCGACCAAGGGCAACTGGCAGGACGTATGGTCCAGCTTCGACAAGCGCCAGAAAGCCAAGGCCGCGAACGAGGAAGACGCGGTGGACGAAGGTCCGGACATGTTCGGCGAGACGAGCGGCAGTGCGGGGAGTGTTGCGGCGGAGTGAGTTCTCCGTCGCCTCTCCCGCGTCTATTCTCAAGCGAGTTCGGAATTAGCCCGGCGAAGCTAGCGAGCCTCGGTGTTTTCGATCCATCTTTAAATGTTGATACGCGGCTTTTCCCAGACCCATTCTTGCTGAACAACAGTTCTCACGCTGAGTTTTCTGACGCCAAAAACACTTTCGATAATTACTTCGACACTGTTCGGAAGTTAATTCTTGGCAGTGAAGGTGATAAAACATCGAAGCCGTGGCGTGAGGCTAAGAGGCGACTGCAGTTTCCAGAGTTAAAGGGTACTTGCCTCGGTTATGGTTCGAATTCGATATCGGGCTCTGGCGTCGGTCCGAACATGGCGGATCGGCTCACAAAGACCGCCCATGAAATAATAAAGCTTGGAATCGATGATCCAGACTTATTTATGGCGATGGGTCTCTTCGAGCAAGATTTCGGCCCCGATCTTATAGGAGACATGTTCACGAATGTGTGCTTGGATCATATTCTCCAGTTCAATGAACGCGTTGTCCAAAGCTTAGGAATTGACACCAATCCGTTCGAAATCATCACAAGCGATGGTAAGAAGCATACTGCAAGTCTGGTCCGCAACCCTTACTCGAGCACCAATAAGACTGATGTTCCGGTAATTTTGCTTCCCTTAGACTTGTTACAGGATCTGCCGGTGGCGATTGACTGGGCGGGGGTGCATGATGCCGCTGCGCAAAGCGAATCTTTTCGTGAGACCCTCAACTCGGACATTGCTAGCCTTTGGTCAAAGCGGACCCTTGAAAGCAAAAGCAAACTCAAAGCCTGGGCGCTCTCGAAGCCCTCAGCCTTTGGAGACTTGCTTGACCTTCTACATGGCATGGATGGAGAGCCATACGATTTTGCTGGGGATCGGCTTGGTGAATTAGTTTGGCGTTCCATTGCGGATCGCGTCACCTCCGACTTCCCGCTATCGTTTGGTGTCAAAAACTTAAACCAACATGCAGACATAGTCGCTGTTGTCGATGAAATTGTTGCTCAGTTTATCTTTCTCGTAGAGAAAAGGGATCTCTGGAAAGACCTTTACACGCCTGAAGGAAAAGTTCGTTTAGAGGCTGCTTCGCAAAGGATGTTTTTCGCGATTGCCTACGCTTACTGCAAAGCGAACAACATTGATTTGACCCCGGAGGCAGATACCGGGCGAGGCCCCGTGGATTTTAAGTTCTCGCAAGGGTTCAGTAGCCGTCTCTTAGTTGAAGCGAAACTCTCGACAAATACGCGATTGGTTCACGGATATGAAAGGCAACTGGACGAATACGATCAAGCCGAAGAAGCTTTCGAAAGTCGATTCCTCATAATTGACGTTGGGAAAATGGGCGGCAAGCTTAAAAAGCTACGTCGAATAGAGGAATCTCGAAGGGACAGGGGCTTGCCGACACCTAAAGTTCATGTCGTAGATGGACGTCCTAAAGCTTCCGCGAGCAAGACAGCAGCGAATTGACCCACCTCAAAGCCCGCGCCCCGAACCCGCGCTAGAATCCTTCCCACACCACAAGAAGGACCAAGCGAAATGTCGCAGCATACCCCGAACGAACTCACCACCATCTTCAAGCGCGATCATGATCTGATTACGCGCCTCAAGACCGAGGATGCGCATTATGCGCGGCTGGCGGAGGAGTATCACGAGGTCAATCGAGCAGTGCACCGGCATGAGAGCGAGGCCGAGGTGCTGAGTGACGACCATGCCGAGGAGCTGAAGAAGAAGCGGCTCAGGCTGCTCGACGAAATCTCCACTATCGTTGACCGCGTGCGCGCTTCTGCCTGAGGGGCGAACCCCCTTGCCATCGCGGCCTGCATCGATGCACATTCCCGGACGGGCCTGACAAAGGAGACATTCCCATGACGATCACCACCATTGCCAAGACCCTGCTGCCCCTCGGTGCCGCCCTTGCGCTTTGCGCCTGCGGCGAAGCGGAGGAGGCCGAACCCGCTCCCGCGCCCGCGATGACCGAGACTCCGCTGGAAGTGGACGATCTTTCCGGCGGCGAGCTGATCGGCGTCAATCCCGATGCGGAAGGCGTCGATGTCGAACTTCCGCAGACGCAAATGACCAACGCCTCCGAGGAAGAGATCGAGGCTGCCGCGGCGGAAACAGCAGCCGAATAAAGGGGGCCGACTAACAGGCGGGCCGTGCCGGTAATGGCGTGTTCCGGCCCGCCTGTGCCACCTTTCGGCCAAAAGAATCCGATTCTGCTTGAAACTTTCCGCGATGATACACATTATCATCATTGCGGACCGGGCCCCTCTGGCGCGCGCTCTCATTTGGCGCACGTGATGTCGGACCGC
>MDTG01189446.1_pt1 | contig 11157 bp, 9 predicted proteins | sample 811421 | NCBI WGS metagenome assembly MDTG01 (sample SAMN05326645, study PRJNA326480) | marine metagenome | isolation source: seawater | place: Pacific Ocean: South East | collected 2011
ATCTAACACTGTCATTCCTTCACTTATCAAATCATTAAACTTGAATTTATTTGCAAATCCTCCAAACTCTCCGCCTTTTTTGTAGCGTTTGAAATAATCTTCATCGTAATGTAAGTTGGCATCCTTATTCATTCGTATATTTAAATTTAAGAAAAATAATAAAAAAATAATATGTAGAACAAAATATCATGTAATGTAGTAGAAATAGTAAGATTGTTAAATTGAACTCATTCCACTATCTAACATCCAATTATTTGCTGGATTTAAAAAAAAATCAAGATATTTCTAAAGATATAATTTATCTTTGTAACATAGATTTTTTAAATAAACAAATAGATGATATTGACACCCAAAAAAATTATTATTATTCTAATTTAAAAAAAATTTTTAAGAATAATAAACTTTTAGTTAATTTTTTTTAGTTTGTTAAATTTGTTTAATATTAATTATGATTAATTTAATACTTGAAAGATTAAAAGAATTAGTAAATGTAAATGACATCACCATTATTGGAATTGATGGCCCAACAGCTGCAGGAAAAACAATATTAGCTGAAAAATTAGGAAATAGCATTAGAGACAGCTTTGATATAAACGTTGAATTCTTTAGATTAGACTGGTTACTTGAGGAAAGAGTCAAAAGACAAAATGATTTAGTTGAACTTAAGAAAGATTCTTCACCATTTTTTTTAGAAGGCGAATTACATATGAATCTAGAAAAGTTTAAGGATTTTCTCAAAAAGGCTCATCAATTAAAGAAAATTGAATTAAGTCAAGGATTAGATAGAAAATTAATGCTAGATAATCTTTATTCTAGGGAGAATGATGGTCAATGTAATGGGATTTATGAATTCGATTTCTCAAAAAAAACTGTTGTTATATGCGAAGGCCATTACACATCAAGAAGCGAATATACGAACTTTATAGATTTAAATATTTGTTTGCTGTGCAAAAAAGAAGAGCTTCTTAAAAGAAAAGTTGAGAGAGTAAAATCTTATCGCTCTCCTCAAGATGCAATTGATTATTTTTGGAAAATTGATATACCTTCTTTTTCTTATCACTTAAGAAGATTTCTAATGTCAATTGATATCTTCGTTGATAATACAGATTTTTTACACCCCTCAATTAGGACATTAGACTATGCAAATTCATGGATTGGGAAAGAAACTTCCGAATTAGTTAAGCCTAAAAAATGTGATTTTAGTAAAAAAGAAACTTTCGAAACTATATATAATGATATTTTCTCTAAATCCAAAATATTAAAATTAATAAGTGAATCAGAATTAACAGAGTTGATAATGTTTCATAAGATACTTGATCAAATTATTTCTAAAAAATTACAAGATAACTTTACTACTGCAGATATTGATTTGACTTGTTTTATTGAAGAAAAAGTAAAATTATTAAATGCTCAAATAAATACTAAACAAGAAGAAAATAAAATTATAATCTCATCTAATTCATCACTTTATGATGTCTATGATAGAAAAATTCCAGTAAGTCTCGGTATTAAATTTCAAAAGAAAAACTTCAAAGAAATTCGTCTTAATTATTCAATTAATATGTATTCCCATGAAATAATTATATTCTGGGAAGGAGGTATGTACGAAATATCAATAAACAGATCACTGACTAATATTAAAGCGAATGTAGAATATGAATTACCAACTATAAAAAATATTTTAATTTTTGAAAATGAAATAGTTCCCAATAATGATTATTTAAAAGAGATTACATATCTATATACCCCAACAAATTACTGTAAACCTGGATTCCTTAACGATCAAAACTTTAACTACATATTTACGGGAAGAGAACATGAAACAACTTCACTTTACCAAATAATCAGAAAATTAATTATTCATGAAAGTTCTGTCTTGGCTCACAGGATATCAAGTTATAAAGAAATCGAATTCTATTTAGAACTATTAATGACAATTGGAATGCCTTCTATTAATATTTCAAATTACATTATAAGTATAAAAACAAAACAATATTCATTAAGGAATCAATTTAGATCATGGATTAGAGAGTGGACATCTTCAGATCCAATTAACAAAGATGATCAAAAACAATATGACGAATCAATATCAAAAGAGCTAAATGATTCAAAAAATCTTTTATTAAAATTCTCTAAAAACTTTTCAATTGCAGATAGCTACTTATTCAGAAAAAATTCAAATCCTGACATTAATCTAGTTATAAAAGAGTTAAGTGAAATGCTTACTTCGAAAAACAGGACTTTAAGAAAAAGAGCCTTTCAATTCATCCTAAAAGATGAACCTTCTTTAAGAATATCTGGAGATGATATTCTTGAATGTTTTGGAATAAATAAACTTAATCAAAAAAAAGATGATATTGCTTTATCAGATTTACCTTTTTATTTTCCTACAATTTTTGCCGAGGTATATTTATGGACACATATTAGGCAAGATCATTCAGGAATATTAGGAGCAAATGTTTATGATATAGATTTAAATAATTCCCTAGATATTCAAGGTTTATTAAAAACTTCTTCCCTAAATTCAACACCAATTGTTTTGCAAGCATCTTTTAATGCCATAGGACAGGAAGAAAAAAATGATGATTTATCAATATGTGGTTATTTGAAACTTGAAGATGGTCCACAACAGCTAGTAGATGCCTCAATAACTTCTTGTTTCATAAATACTATTATCGATGGCAATGACATTCCTTTTTATGGAATAGGCCTGGATCATGTAGATGCTAAAAATGACTTACCACAAGGAAGGGCTATTCGTTTTCTTAATAAAGCAGTCAATACTGGGAACATTACTCACGTGGTTTTAGACGGATCTGCACTTTTCAGCGCTAAAAATAGAGATGTAAATAATTTAAGATCAGCTTATGAAAAGGTTGCAGATTATGCAGTATATCTTCTAGGTACAAAAAATGACTTATTTTTAACAGATCTTGAATTCTGTGTTGGTGAGATGAATTATATTGGAGATTCTAAAGAGGGCATGATACCTTTCCCAAAAGAAATAAATCTTTTTAGCGAAATACTAAGAGGAATTCTAAGACGAAAAACTATGGGATTATATAATTGCAGACCTAATTTATTCATAGGGAATGTTGGAACTACGCATCATACAAAAGATTCTCATGAAGTCGATACAACTATTACATATGAATGGGTTGAATCTGTCAAAAATAAAAACCTTATAAGTGCAGTACTTCATGGAACAACAAATTCAAGTCCATCTATTCTTAAACAATCTACCAAAGGTTGTCATAAAGTTAATGTTGCAGGAGACTTTTTAAAAGTATATTTAAAATCGCTTCCTCAATATGTCCCAAAAGAAATAAGAAAATTTAATCCAGAATCTAAATATAATATGACAAAAATTAGAGACCTTAAAAATACATTTACAAAAGAAGATTCACAAAAAATAATAAAAGAAATTTATAATTCATCCTCAAAGATAACCTCAACTATTAATTCCCCAGTATTCTCAAAAAGAGATAAGTCCTATTTTCATAGATGCAATTACAATTTCCCAATAAAATTAATTAATAAAATATTAGATAGATATAAAGAAACTAAAAAAGAAATAAATTTTAACTTTTCTGAAAAAAAGAATAATTTAACAAATTATTTTTCTGCTTCTATGATAGAAGTTCCATTCGATGAAACTTTTTGCGAAATTTGTCAGAATTTAATAGATTTTGGAATAAAGCATTTTCATATTGATGTTGGTGATGGAAAATTTATTTCAAGAAAATTTGGAGGATTACAGAAAGTAAAATATTTATCAAAACTCAACCCAGCATTAAAATTACATGCCCACTTAATGGTAGAGGATCCTCTTTCATTGTTAGAAGATGGTAAAAATTATATAGATTCATATATAGATTCTGGAATAACTTCTTTAGCTCCTCACATGAGATCTTTTAAAACATATGAATCTTTAAAAGAAGCTATTAACTATATAAGACAAAAAGGATGTAATCCAGGAATAATTATTGAATTAACTGAAACTGATTTAACAGATCTATGGGACAAGATAAAAGATCTTAATCTTAATTGGGTAGTAATAATGGGCGTTCCCATTGGTTTTGGTGGTCAGTTATTTCAAAGTAGATGCTTAAGAACAATTAATTTTATTAGAAAAAAATGTCTAGAGGAGAATATTAATAATTTCGATATAGAAATTGATGGAGGACTTAATTTTAATAACATCAAAGATTGTGTTGATGCAGGAGCAAACATTTGCGCAGGTTGGAGCATAATAAAATCTAATACAACAGAAGAAATTATAAAAAAATACGAAGACCTTAAAAATCTTATAAATAAATGAGTAAAGAAAATCCTTTTTTAGTTATCCCAATGTGTGGGATTGGGAAAAGATTCAAAGCAGCAAAATATGGTTTACATAAATCATTATTAGAAGTGAAAGAAAAATCTATGTTAGAAAGAGTTATACATAAATTTGACGGGTCTATTGAAACCTTCATAATTACTACAAAAGATATATATCAAGAAATAAGTAATTCATCGAAGCTAAAAATACTCGAAGAAAAATACAAAATTATATATTTATTTATCGAACCTCATTCTCTTGGACCTGGATACAGCATATATAAAGCTTTTGATTCTTTACCTCTAAATAGGCCTTTTTTCATATCCTATTGTGATATAACTTGGGATTATAAAGGTGAAATTTCAAAAATACCAGAAAAAAATATTGATGCAGCAATTTTTACTCATCAAGGATTCCATCCTCATTCGGTAAATAATAATTTTTCTGCATTTTGTTTACCTGAAAAGACAAATCAAAGGATACTTTCAAAAATTAAAGAAAAGTCATCTTTTACAGATGCATGGATGAATGAGCAACTTTCAATAGGATTGTTTTATATAAAAAACACAAAAATTGCCAAAAAATCACTTTTTCAGATGATTGATGATAAAAATCTCGTTAATGGAGAATATTTCCCATCACTTATGTTCAATTATATTAATGAAAGTGGTATTAAAGTTGAATTAATAAGTGTTAATAGTTTTGCGCATTATGGAACTCCAAAACATTTTCAGGATATAAACAACTGGTCAGATTATTTTGAAAAAAAAAGATCCATTTATAGACAATCAAAAATCAAACATCTGAATGACGCAATTATTTTTACCTCTGGAAAAGGAAATAGAATGAAAAAAATTTCTAACTTACCAAAACCTTTAATTAAAACCAAAGGAGAAACACTACTTGAAAAAGTTGTAGATTCATTACCTATAGATAGAGAGAAAATCCATTTAATTTTTAATGAATTGAAAACTCCTTTAAATTTTTTATCTAAAAATACAAACTATGTAAATATAGGCTCCACTTCCAGTCAATATGATTCATTAAAGGCAGCTTCAGATTATATAAAAAATGTGAAATCATTTTTACTTTGTTCATGCGATTGTTATGGTTATTTTGATTTCTTAGCGCTAGAAAAAATGAAAGCAGAGGAAACGTTTGATGTTATATGTTTCGGATTTGAACCAAGTTTAATTCAACTTCAAACAAAATCAAATTATTCAACTTTTGAATACTTTAATGAACAAATAACTAAAATAAATGTAAAAAAAATTTCAGGTCAATCACATCTTGGTCTTGCTGGTTTTTTCTGGATAAGAGATGGAGATGAAATGATAAAATACATAAGTAATTTTCAAAATAAAATAAATGACAGAGAAATCATAGTGGATGATGTTATAAATGATATGCTTAAATCAAATAAAAAAATCGGTTTTATTCACTTGCATAATTATTTACATTTAGGGTCTGAAATAGAGTTTAAAGAATATAATTACTGGCAAAACCATATACAACCACTCCTTAAAAGTTCTAATGAATAATTTCAATTATACTGGAGATGAATTACAAATTTTTGAGAGGGCTATTAATTGGAAAAATTATTATCTATCTCTATGCAAAGATCTATTTGATAAGAATAAAACAGTTTTAGAAATTGGAGCTGGGATTGGAGGTATAAGTACTGTCTTCCAAAATAAAGTAAGATATAAAAATTGGACAATGATTGAACCTGATGAAAAGAACTATAAAAATTTATTAAAAAGAACAAATAAATTAAATAAAAAAAATAAACATTTTTACCACAATTTAACTATTGAAGATTTTCTTAAAATTTCAAATAAATTTGATCTTATTATTCTTGCTGATGTACTAGAACATTTGAAGAATGATAAGGAAATACTGCAACAAATTTTTAATATCCTTAAACCAAATGGAAGTATTATTATTTTTGTCCCAGCTCATCAAATTCTTTATTCACAGTTTGATAAAAAAATAGGACATTATAGAAGATACTCTAAATTGCAGTTAATGGAGATAATACCAAAAGGAATCAAATCATACAAATTAAAATATATCGATTCAATTGGTTTTTTTGCTTCACTAGCAAATAAATTGATCTTAAAATCAGAAGATCCATCCTTAAGACAAATAATCTTTTGGGATAGATTTCTTGTCAAATTATCAAGACTTTTTGATAGGTTACTATTTTATAAATTCGGTAAAAATATTTTTTGCATGATTTCAAAATAAATGTTGTATTTTGCTCATAGAATTAACTCAATTAATGAATTAAAATTTATTCCAAAAGAAATTGGAGTAGAAATTGATATTAGAGATCAAGGTGCAGACTTAGTTTTATCTCACGATCCATTTCATAAAGATTTGCCGCCTATTAATGATTACCTAAAGTTGGTCGAAGGTCGCCCGTTAATAGCAAATATAAAGAGCGAGAGAATTGAGAATAGATTTTATAAAATGTTACAAAAATTTTCACCTCATTCAGATTACTTTTTTCTGGATAGTAGTTTAAATGTGATGGCATTAAACAAAGGTAAATTCAATTTTGCTTCTAGATTTTCCGAGTTTGAGAGTTTAGAGACATCCATTAAAATGATTAAAAAATCCTTAGTAAATTGGTTATGGATAGATACATTTACACAACTTCCTATTAATAAAAAAAATATATCAATTTTAAATAATCTTAAGATAAAAAAGTGTTTAACATCACCTGACTTACTCGGTAGAGATTATGAAATAATGCAATATGCGGAATCAATTAGAAAAATGAACTTTAAATTAGATGCAATTTGTTGTAAGTATAAAAATATCAAAATTTGGGAGAAATTTTTATCATAATAAATTATCTCTTATATGCTATAAACTTTAAAAAAAGGAAATTGCATACCATTGCAATTAAAACAGCAATCAACCAACTTAATCTGTACTCAATACTATTTTTATTTAGGATTTCAATAAGAAGTCCTACTAAATAAATAGCCGTAAAGTAATAAATAAGAAAAACAGATTTCATTTTGAAATTTAGTTTTTTCATAAAAACAAATCTACTTGTAACTAAATAATTGGTAAATACTCCGAATATTTGTCCAAGAATAGCTGAAGCAAAAATATTAAAATTAATGACTTTGAACAAATATATATAGCTTATAAAACTAATAAAATTAGCTGTGCAACCAGCAATAATAAATCCAATAATTTGGGAAAATAGTTTTGTACTTATAAATTTCTTTAAAGAAGGTATCATTAACTTAAATTATTTATACATATGTATTTAATAAGCATTGTACTCCCGTGCTATAACGAATATAAAAGTCTTCCAATATTGCTTAATAAAGCATACTATATTACAGATAACTATCCAATACAAATAGTCTTTCTAAACAATGGTTCTACTGATGGAACTCAAGAATATTTTGAGAATCAAAAAGAACATAAGGGTATCGTATTTGCAAAATTAGATAAAAATAAAGGTTATGGTTTTGGTTTAAAATATGCAATAAAATTTTGTGAAGGAGAGTATATAGGGTGGACTCATGCAGATCTCCAAACTGATTTATTTGATATAGTTAGAGCCTTTGAAGCAATAAAAAAATATAATTTAAAAAATAATTTAAACGATAGATTAATTATAAAAGGGATTAGATACGCTAGACCGTTTTCAGAGATGATTACAAGTGTTGGCATGTCCTTAATTTCAAGAGTTTTATTCTTTCCAAAACCTATTTATGAAATAAATGCACAGCCATCTTTATTTCATAAAACATTTTTAAATTTAATAGATTCAGGACCTGATGATTATGGATTAGATATATATGTTTTTGTAAATTGCTTTTTTAAAAACACAAAGGTTTTAAGGATTCCCGTTTTGTTTCCAGAAAGACAATTTGGATTAAGTCACTGGAATACAAATTTTTTTGCAAAGCTAAGTCTAATAAAAAAACAGTTTCTATTGCTAATTAAAATATTTATTTTTAATTTAAAATTTTGATCTAAAATTTCTAATGATAATTAGAAAGTATAATTTTTTTTAAATTATTTACTTTTACAAAATTTTTTTTATAGATTTATAAGCTTAATTCAAATAAATTTAACTAATAATTAATTAAATTTCTAAAAATTTATTTAGATGTTTTATTAATCTTTAATGATTTCAAATTTTTTTACATTGTAGATTTATATTATTTTTAATCATAAATAATATAAACTTTACATGATACGGCAATTAGGTTTAGATTAAAATAAACATAATTCTAATAAGATGTTTTTGGTTTCAGCAATTTATGGTTCTCTTTTAGTATTTTTTGCATCTTTTACATTATTTGGGAAAAAAGAATTTGAATATTTGTTTATATCATTATTTATAGTAGTAAGTCCAATTCCTTTCTTTGCTTATACAAATGCGTGGATTATAAAAATTTATTTGAATTTAGCATTTGTTATTTTTTGCATAATTTCAATATACAAGTTTCTAAATATTAATAAATTAAATCTTAAACAGCTAGATCTCATAGCACTAAAAATAATCTCAATACCAAAGAGCTATTTTTTAAAAAAAAAAGAAATCAGATATAAATATTTTTTTTATATCTATATTATTTACAACATTTTTCACATATAAGTTTTTTCCATATATCTGGAGGTTCGAAGCTCATGATTTATTATATTATTCTTGGTTAAATGAAATATCCATTGTTGACTATAAGGGACCAATTAGGGTCCCAACGGCTTATCCATATCTCTTTGCAGCTAACCATTTAACTCCAGGATCTTTACTAAGTCCTTTTTTAATTCTTAATAAAAATATTAATATTTTCGCAAGTTACTCTATAAAATATTTTCTAGTTTTTATATCATTTAATAATTTTTCTTTTATTTACTTTAAACATATATTTAAGAAAATTAATTCAAGTAAAGTAATTAACAAATTAATAATTATATTAATTTTTTGTTTTTTGTTTACAATTTATCTCCCAGAAATTGATTATTCAATTGCGATATCAAATTATCCATTAATTTTAGTCGCATTATGCATTGGATCATCACTAATAAAATTTAAAAACAATGTAAATGAATCCTCAAAAAGAAATTTTATTATTCAACAAATATTCCTCATATATTGTTTTTTAGTTGTTAAAGCCACTACTTTTCCAATTTTATTTGGGAGCATAATTATTTTTGCATTATTTTCTGGATTAAATAAAATTAAGAAAATTTTTAGTTCGATTAATAATTCATATATTATCTTGATTTTTATTATGTTATGCCTAAATGTATCAAGCTGGATAATACCTATAAATCCAAATGGCGGGCTTGATTTAACATTTCCAATTTGTTTCTTGACAAATGATGACTCATCACAAATCACTAAATGTATTAGCTCTATCTTCAGGAGTCCATTCAGGGGTTGGTATATGCAAAGTTTCAAAACTGATTTTCTAAATTTGATATCTATGAATCACTTTTTAGAATATATTTATATTTGGTTTTTTAGCCTTATTCCATGTATGAGCACAGGATATCTTTTAAATAAATATTCCAAAGAAAAGTCTTCTTTAATTATTGGAAAATTCATTTTAATTTATTGCATTTTAACATCAATTGCTGTGGTATTTCTTAGAGAGACTGTAAAGTTTTCAGGAGCTCATACCTTCCACTCCTATATATTTGCTCCCGTGTTTACAATATTAGGATTACTAATTTATATATTTGATAATTTTAATAATTTAAAGTTACCAAAATTAAATTCAAAATTAATCATTTCTTTATTAGTTATTATGATAATAATTAACAATTATGATGGCTCAATTATATCTAAACGATCAATAGCATTAAAAAAATCAATAAATATTGAACCATCAGATGTATCACTTACATACAAGGAATCCAAACAATTTGATAAATTTTTGTGTACAGAAAATATTAATTTATTAAAAAGTTTTGGAAATTATCTAGACAGCAATGGTTGTGGAGATAATGATTTTGGAGCTATAAAATATGCACTAGATGGAAAAAGAACTGATAGTTCTTTATTTTCTAAATCTACAATTATTAAGAGATGGTCTATAAATCCAGAACAAATAAAAAAATGAAAATAAACAAAATTTCATATAAAAAGTTTTATATAGTTTTATCAGGAACCTTAATGTTTCTCTCTTTCTTTCAAATTGTATTATTTCCTTTGATTAGGCCAACATTTAAATTTATATTTCTTAAACCAATCCCTTTCGAAAGGTTAGATGATTGGTTAAATAAAATATGTAAAAAAGAAATAGTGAAAGAATCTGACGAAAATTCTTTAATTAAATATATCTGCTCTAACAAGAATTTATTTATAAAGAATCTTAAAAAGTAAATTTTTTTTCAAATTAATTAATATTTCCAAAATTTTTCATGATATTATTAATATAAATAAAGTTCTTTGTAGCGGATAACTTAGAAATTTAATTTTGATAATAACAAAAAAGATCTACGTTTTTTAATTTGAATGAAATACAAAAATAAGGAAAGTATCTTTAATTTTTGGTTTTTTCCTTTAAATCTTCCAATTCAAAAAATTACTTTAAAAGAAGAAAGATGGGCTTACAAATTATCAAACATTAGAAAATACAGATTTTGTCACTCTAGATGTTATACCAGAATAGCTCTTGCAAAAATCTTTAATATTGATCCTTTATTAGTACCTTTAAATGCTCCGCCAGGAAAACCACCCAATTTAAAAAAAGATTTTGGTTTCTTAAGTATAAGTCATATTCCTGATGGATTTTTTTTAGGCTGGTCAAATTATCCAATTGGAGTTGATATTGAAAAAATAAATA
>MDTG01322735.1_pt1 | contig 11157 bp, 9 predicted proteins | sample 811421 | NCBI WGS metagenome assembly MDTG01 (sample SAMN05326645, study PRJNA326480) | marine metagenome | isolation source: seawater | place: Pacific Ocean: South East | collected 2011
AACGGCGTTGTAATAGTTGTTTTATTTATTACTTTTCTTTTAGGATTTTTCTTAGACTGGATTGAAATTACTTTAATTATTTTACCTTTTTTGGCGCCAGTAATGGTTGACCTAGGAGTGGATTTAGTTTGGTTTATAGTAATGTTTGCAGTTGTCCTGCAAACCTCATTTATAACCCCTCCTGTTGGTTTTGCTTTGTTTTATATGAAAGGTGTAGCACCTCAAGGTATAACGATACAAAATATTTATAAAGGAATTATTCCATTTGTAATATTACAAGTTATTGGAGTAGCTATAGTGTTTAATTTTCCAAAAATTGTAACATGGCTTCCACAAGTTGCATACGGTCCCTAAAAATTAAATTTTAAACTATGAGAAAGATTAATTTTTTTATTTGCACTATTTGCTTTTTAATATTTAGTAATATCTTAAAGGCAGATATTAATATCCCAATAAAAAATTTTTTAAAAAAAAATAATATAGAAAAAAGCACAACTCAAATTTATTTACTAAATAGATGCAGTGCGATTTATACTTACGCATCTGCTATTATTCTAAAAAAAGACCCAGTCAACTCTAAAAAATTTATTGATATTGCTAATAACCTTTTATTTAAATCAGTTGAATTAAGAATTATTGATGATGAGGAAAAACTTGAGATTGCTAGGAAAAAAGCTGAAAATGAAAGAGAGAAGTTATTTAAAAATTACATAGAAGACGGTAAAAAAAATTGGGATTTAAATAAATCATATTTTAAGGGCTCTTATATATATGAAGATATGTCAATTTGTGAAAAACTTATAAATAACAAATAGTTATTTATAAAAATTATATTGAATAATTTTTAATTATCTATAAAAGTATTTTCATTCATGAAAAAAAAAATTACATTAATTGGAGCTGGTCAAATAGGTGGAACTTTAGCACATTTAATCGCAATAAAAGAACTTGCAGATGTTGTATTATTTGATGTTGCAGAAGGAGTTGCTAAAGGTAAAGCACTAGACATAGCGCAATCATCACCTGTAGATGGCTTTAATATAAATCTTAGTGGAACTAGTAATTATGAAGATACCAAAAATTCTGATGTTATAATAATTACTGCCGGAGTTCCTAGAAAACCGGGTATGACCAGAGACGATTTGCTGGGAATAAATTTAAAAATAATAAAACAAGTAGCAGAAGGTATTAAGGATACATCTCCTAACGCTTTTGTCATTTGTATTACCAATCCTCTGGATGTTATTGTAATGGCCCTGCAAAAATATTCAGGACTACCCAAGACAAAGGTAGTAGGAATGGCGGGGATTTTGGACTCTTCAAGATTTATATATTTTTTATCACAAGAATTAAATGTTCCAGTTAATAAGATAAAATCTTTAGTCCTGGGTGGACACGGTGACTCCATGGTCGCAATGGTTAACCATACTGAGGTTGACGGAAAAAAGCTAAATGATTTGGTCAAAGAGGGAAAAATTCAAAAAGAAAGATTAGATGAGATTATAGATAGAACTAAAAAAGGAGGAGCTGAGATAGTCAAGTATTTAGAAAAAGGATCCGCTTTTTATGCTCCAGCTGCTTCAGGAGTAGAAATGGCAGAAAGTTACCTTAAAGATCTCAAAAAACAACTTCCGTGCGCAGTTTATTTAGATGGTAATTATGGTGTTAAAGATTTGTACGCAGGCGTTCCTGTTATTATAGGAAAAAACGGAGTTGAAAAAATAGTGGAGCTAAAACTAGACAGTAAAGAAAAGTTAAATTTTGACAATTCAACAAATGCTGTAAGGGAATTATTTGAAGCAGCTAAAAAAATTGATAAAACTCTTTAATCAACTTTTTCATACACGCACAAAACATTCTTACCAAACTTGTATCCAGTTATAAAGTCTAAAACTATTGTAAATGGAGAAAATAATTTATCCCATAAAAAAACTTTAAAATAAGAAGGGTACACTTCTTCTTTAAAAAAAATTTTATTAAAAAAATACAATACATACCCAACCATATCTAAGTAAATAAGTTTTTTGATTTTAACATTTTTGATATTTTTAGATTTAAAAAATTTTATATCATATCTTCTACAATGACCTATAGCTTTGTCAAATTTGCTATAAAGTTTTTGATGTGCGGGCACCAGAATTATTAAATGACCACCTAAATTTAATTTAGATAAAGCAGTTTTAATTTCCTTTTTATCCTCTTTAATATGTTCGAGAACATTAAGATAAATAATGGTATTAAATTTTAATTTAGTTTTTGAAATTTTCTCATTTTTAATTTTTATTGTTTTATTACCTTTAAACTTATTTTGGAGAGCTTTATAATTCCCCTTATCTAAATCGCTTAAATAAATATTTTTATGTTTTTCATAATAATGCACAGTAAAACTTCCGATTCCAGCTCCAACTTCATAAATTTTACCTTTTATAAAACTTTTAATAAGTAAATATATATATTTTTGAAAGACTTTAGCAGTGTCAAATATTTCAAGTTCTTTACCTGGATAATTCATTGTCCTTTACTATCATTTTTTTATATAAACTCAAAAATAAATTATTTTTTTTGTTTATCTTATCTATAAATAGTTCATCTGTTTTACTTAAATTTATTTTAAATTTTTCATTTTCAATGAAATTAACTAGTAATTTTGTTTTATAATTATTAATATCTTTTTTATTTAAAGAAATTGCAACTGCATAACCATTCTCATTAAACTTGTAAAAAAATTTATTTTTAGATTTGTAAATTTTTTTTACCACAATATAAATAGGCAATAACTTATTTTCTTTTAAAAAATTTATTATTTTTTTCATTGATTTTGAAAACTCTTTTTTAATTAATATTTCATAATCATATAAACCGCCTCTACATATTAACGGCACCATATGTTTATATTTAGAAGAATAATGATAATTGTGTAAATCAATATAATACTTTTTATCATTATTTATTAGAAAAAAAATTTTGTAAAATATATTCCAACTAAAACTATTTATAAAAAAGGAGGAAATTTTAAAAAATATTCTTTCATATAAATACGATTTTAGATTAATTTTTTTATATAAATTATTTTCAGATTTTATAAAGTTTGCTTTAAATAAAATTGCAAAATTTTTATTTCTAAAAAAAGGGTCTATCTGTATATATTGATAATCATTTTTCTTGTTCAATTCATTTTTAATTTCTTTTAAATTTTTTAATATTATTGATTGAACATAAAGATTTGGAGATTTTATTTCTTTGATTTTTAATCTTGCTTTTAACATTAATCCCGTAGTTCCAAGAGCTCCAACATAATTATTTATATTTTTAGACTTTTTAAAAATTTTGACCTTATTATTTTCATCTAAAATCTCTAGATCAATTATCCCATCCCCGAAGCAAGATATGCTTTTAGAAGAGTCTTTGCCTATTACATTTGCTGAAATTGCACCACCAATTGATATATGCTCTCCACCAGGTACTGAGTATAAAGTTAATTTATGTTTTTTTAGTTCTTTTACAACGTCTTTAATTTTAGCTCCAACTTCAATATCTATAAACTTTTTTTTTTTATTTATTAAGGTAATTTTATTAAATTTTTTTAAAGATATAACAAAGGTATCATTGTTTGCGTGAATCGATTTGCTTCCGTATGAACATGCACCAGTTTTAATTATATAATATTTTTTATTTTTTTTTAGTTTTAACATTATTTTTTTAAGTTCTAATACGTTTCTAGGATAGACCTTTATACCAATTTTTTTATGAGTGTTATTCCAAGATATAATTTTTTTTTTTTTTACTATGAATTCTTCAAAAATATTCATTTTAGATTCTTGATTTTAAATAATTAAATATTAATTCTACAGATTTTAAATTCAAGTTTCCTGTTAAGACTTTATCTAAACTTTCAAAAAAGTAATTTACACTCTCATGATCAATAACTAAACTCGGGGAAATACACATGTGATTTGAATAAGCGGAGTCATTTATAGAGCATAGAATATTAAATTTTTCATAAAGCTCACATGATACAGCTGTTGCTGTTATTTTTTTCAAGAAAAAACTTTTATCTTTTACAAATTTAATAGGTAATTTCTCAGCAATATTTGCCAAAGATGAAGAATAAGATTTAAAAATTATCCCATTTAAAATCCCAGTCCCTTTGATAGCTTCTATTTTATCGCTGTGTTTAGATTTAATAGCCTTAAGTTTTTCTGTCAAAAGACTAGAGAGACTATCAACTTTGTTTTGAAACTCCGATTCTGAAAGTATATTTAAAGCCTCTAAAGCAGTGACACTTTCTTCCCCAAAGCCATTATAAGTAGTTGTGTGCAAAAAAGTATCATTAAGTTTGCCGTAGGATTTATTGTATAAACTTTCATCGGTAACCAAACAAGATATAGAAGACTTACCGCCCCCAAGAGTTTTTGATAAACATATTACATCTGGTTCTATATTTTTAAAGTTTTGAAAATAAAACATTTTTTTTGATTTGAAAAAACCTGTGAACACTTCATCAAAAATAATTTTAAAATCATATTTCTTTTTTAATACAAATAATTTTTCCATAAATTTGTCAGAACAAGATTGTAAAAGGCTCGCACTATAAGGCTCAATGATTACAGAATATACACCTCCATCTTTTTTACAAATTTCTAATTTTTTTTCTAAATCTACTAAGTCGTTAAATTTAAAATTTAAACAATTTTTCATTTCAGGAAACTGATTATTAGATTTATAAGAACCAGAAACTGAACCACTTCCAATTAATTTTCCGTGATAAGATTTATCAGAATATAAAATATACTTTTTTTCTCCTTTATAAAATTTGTAACAAATTTTTATAGCTGCTTCGACAGCTTCTGCACCGGAGTTTAAAAAAAAGGATTTGTTTAATTCACCAGGTAATAAAGATGCTATGCTACTTGATAGAGCCGCCATGTACTTAGAAAATATAATTTTATGAACTTCTATTTTTCTTTCTTTTTGAAATTGAATTCTTGCATTAATTATCCTAGGATGGTTATGTCCAAGTCCCAATACACCTAAACCGCCTGTAAAATCTAATATTTTTTTACCACTTTCTGTGAACATATAAGCACCTTCAGCTTTTTCAAAAAGTTCTTTTCCAAAAGGAAGGGCAGAAAAGATATTTGTCTGATTTGGATTTATAAAATTTTTATATAATTCATGAACATTTTCTATTGATAGCTTTTTAGCCTCCTCCAGGGTATATAGTTTTTTATTTGACATTTTTTTAATATTTAAAGTTCCTTTAAGAAGTAAATTTAATTAAGTTATAAATCAATTAACAATATAACAATTATGAGCTAATAATCCATTATGAATAAATTTTATCTAAATACTCAAACCTGGCTGTTAATTATTATAGGTTTGTTTTCATTTTTTATTAATTTTCATTATGGAAATATTGGAGTTTATCGCATAGATACATTCGCTTTTTTTGATACCGCCTATAATATATTAATCGATAGACACCCATTTAAAGATATGTGGATTACAACAGGTCCTTTAGTTGATTACATGCAATCATTATTTTTTAGAGTTTTTGGCTTAAATTGGACAAGTTATGTAATTCATGGGTCAGTAATGAATTTGATAATCTCAGTTTTCTTTTATTTAACATTAATCAAATTAAAATTAGATAAATATTTTGCTTTTTTGTATTCACTAATGTTTTCGGTACTATGTTATACAGTTTCAGCAACACCTTTTGCATATATTCATTCCTATGTTTTTTCTTTGTTATCTTTGTTAATTTTTATTTTATTGTTAAAGACTAATTCAAAAACTACATATTTTTTTCTTCCAATAACTATGCTGACATCTTTTTTTTGCATGCAAACTCCGGCCACATATATAAATGTAATTATTCTATCTTTATTTTTAGTTTTTATATCAAAAGATTTTAAATTTAAAAAAATAAAATATAGCTTGTATGGCCTGGGAAGTATTTTATTTTTTTTTACAATGTTGATAATGAATTTCAAGATACCAGTTTTAAATATATTTCAACAATACTTTCTCTTTCCATTAACAATTGGTGAATATAGGGTTAGTGGTAATTCAATTGCACATATTTCATTTTTTGAACGTTTAACGATAAGAAACGTATTAGGACATTTTAAATTTATAAACCTTATAATTTTACTATCATTATTCTTCACTTGTTATGGATTAATAAAAAAAAATAAAATCAATTTAAAAAAAGAAGATTTATTAATCAATATTTTATTAATACTAACTAGTTTATCATTAATTTTTAATCAACTAATAACATCAAACCAAACTTATATATTCTCAATAATACCTTTTTTTTCAGCTTTCTTTCATATTTTTTTAATAAAATATTTTCCTAAAAATAAAAAAATAATTTTAATTTTGTTAGTGTTAGTTATTTTTGCAACTGGAAAGTATCATTTAGAATATAATGAAAAAAGAAAATTTATGGATTTGCAAAATGTAAATCTTAAAAATTCAATAGAAGGCGAATTACTAGATAAAAAACTAAAAGGATTAAAATGGATTACTCCAGAGTTTTCTAAGAACCCAGAAGAAGAAATAAAACTTATTAGTGAAGCTTTACAGCACATAAAAAATCAAAAAAAAGAAAAAATGGTTATTACACAATATCAATTTTTCTCAATTTTATTAGAGGAGAATTTAAATATTCCTAATAGGTGGTACACTCCCGATAACAATAGTTATCCGCGAGAAAACCATAAATATTTTCAATTTTACCTAGATCATTTGGTAGAGAATATTAACAATAATAATATTGATGTGATTTATATAGTAGATAATGATCTATCTATAAAATATTTACCAATGGAAAAAGCAAATTTATGCTACGACACAGAAAATATTAATAAAATTACAAAAGTTTATAAATTAAAAAAATGTAATTAGGTTATTTTAATTTTAAAAATAGTGAATATCTCAAAAAAGGTAAATCGTGAATGTTTGTTGCAAATTTTAAATGATATTTTTTTTTTAAAAAAGAAAAGTCACTTTTAGAATACGTATAATAATTAATTTTTTTATATTCTTTTAAAAAAAAAAGTTTTAAAACAAAAATAAAACGAATTAGATTGAAAAATGGCATAAATATAAGTTCTAAAGGTCTTGGCAAGAAAGGAATATCTACAATTAATATGTTTTTTTTCTCTTTATTGTTCGAAAGTTTGTTTAATAATCTAAATAATTTAAATTTTGGAATATATTGAATGACTGAAGAAAATAAGACTAAGTTATAGTTTTCTTTTTGTATTTTAGTTAAATCAAAATTTATTTTTATTTTTTTATTCCTGTACTTATTAGTTAAGTATCCTGAAAGTTTTTTATTTTTGTCATAAAGTATAATTTTTTTTAATTTTTTATTTCTTAGAGATTTATTAGACCACATTCCTTTTCCACATCCAAAATCTAGAATTTTTAAATTTTTAAGATTAGAAATATTCTGAATTTTTTTTAAGTTTAATTGATAATTATAATCAAAAATCATGGTTAAATAATAGATAGATTAATTTTATTTGCAATCAAAGTCTAAATTAATTGATTTTTATTCAAAAACTAATATTAATGGTACAAAATTTAATTTATCAGCAAAAAATGAACATTCACGAACACCAGGCAAAAGATTTGTTAAAAGAATTTGGAGCTCCTGTTTCTAATGGTGTTGTTATTTTTAAATTAGATGAAATTGATGAAAAAATAAAAAAATTAAAAACCAAAGATTTTGTTTTGAAAGCTCAAATCCATGCAGGCGGTAGAGGAAAAGCAGGCGGGGTAAAACTGGTGAAAGGATTTGAAGAATTAAAAAAAGAGTCTAGAGAAATGTTGGGTAAAACTCTTATAACACATCAAACAGGTCCAGAGGGAAAAGTAGTAAAAAGACTTTATATAGAGGAAGCTTCTAACATAGCTAATGAATTTTATTTGTCATGTCTTGTAGATAGAGAAAGTTCTCAAATTGCGTTTATAAGTAGTACAGAAGGAGGCATGGATATTGAAAAAGTTGCAGCAGAAAATTCTGAAAAAATAATTACTACGAAAGTAGAGCTTTCAGAAAAAATATCTTCAAAAGACGTGGATCAAATTATTAAGCCTTTTAATTTTAATAAAGATCAAAAATTAAAAGCTTCGAAGTTAATTGAGGCACTTTTTAAAATTATTAATCAAAAAGATGCGACTCTAATAGAAATAAATCCTTTAATTCTTACTCAAAACAAGGAATTAATTTGTCTTGATGCAAAAATGAATTTTGATGACAATGCAATTTTTAGGAGACCTGAAATATTAAAATTAAGAGATTTAAACGAAGAGGATCCTGCTGAAATTGAAGCAAGCAAACACGACTTAGCTTACATAAAACTTAATGGGTCTATTGGATGCATGGTTAATGGAGCAGGACTAGCAATGGCTACAATGGATATAATTAAACTTTACGGAAAAGAACCGGCTAACTTTTTAGATGTTGGAGGTGGTGCTTCTAAAGAAAAAGTTGCTTCTGCGTTTAAACTTATTTTATCAGATAAAAATGTAAAAGGTATACTAATAAATATTTTTGGAGGTATCATGAGATGTGATATTCTTGCTCAAGGTGTGGTAGACGCTGCTAAAGAAACTAATTTGCAAGTACCATTAGTTGTGAGACTTGCAGGTACTAACTTTAAAGAAGGGAAAGAAATCTTAAATAAATCTGGACTTAAAATTTTATCTGCAGATGATCTTAACGATGCAGCTAAAAAAATTGTTGAAGCAATAAAATAATGTCTATCATAGTTGATAAAAATACTAAAGTTATTTGCCAAGGTTTTACCGGAACTCATGGCACATTTCACTCTGAACAAGCAATAAAATATGGAACAAAACTTGTAGGAGGAGTTACACCAAAAAAAGGTGGACAAAAACATTTAAATTTACCGGTATTTAATACAGTCGAAGAAGCTAAAAATAATACAGGTGCTAATGCTTCAATGATTTATGTTCCTCCTAAATTTGCTGCCTCAGCGATTTTAGAGGCAATTAATGCAAACATTGAGCTAATAGTTTGCATAACAGAAGGCATACCAGTTATTGACATGATTAGAGTTAAACAGGAATTAAAAAAAAGCAAAAGTCGATTAATTGGACCAAACTGCCCGGGAATTATAACTCCTGATGAGTGCAAAATAGGAATAATGCCTGGTAACATTCACAAAAAAGGATCTGTTGGTATAGTTTCAAGATCAGGTACATTAACTTATGAAGCGGTGGCTCAAACAAGTGCTAATGGAATGGGCCAGTCAACATGTATAGGTATAGGAGGAGATCCAATTAACGGTACAAATTTCATAGACTGCTTAGAGCTATTCCTAAAAGATAGCGAAACAAAATCAATTGTTATGATAGGAGAAATAGGAGGAACAGCTGAAGAAGAAGCTTCAGATTTTTTAAAAAAGTCAAAAATAAAGAAACCAATGGTTGGATTTATTGCTGGATTAACAGCTCCTCCCGGAAGAAGAATGGGTCATGCTGGAGCAATTATTTCTGGCGGCAAAGGTGGGGCTAAAGATAAGATAGAAAGTATGAAATCAGCAGGTATTACTATATCAAAATCACCAGCCGATATTGGAAAAACCTTGTATGAAAAACTTAAGGGTTGATTTCTAGTAATTTATGTTAAAATAAATTATTACAATGTCTTCATTTAAAGATAACAATACTTACAAAAAAACCTCATTTCTTGAGGGAAATAATTCTGAATTTATCGAAGAGTTTTACGCAGAGTATATTAATAATCCTAGTTCATTACCTGAAGATTGGAAGTCATTCTTCGACGGATTAAAAGACAATCAAGATGTAATACTAAATAATTTTAAAGGACCTAGCTGGGCACCAGAAAAAAAATTAAGGGAAAACAAGAATAAAAAGATAAATAATTTAAAAGAAAAAATTGAAAGTCCAATATTTATAGAACAAGCAACAAAAGACTCTGTAAGAGCTATTATGTTAATTAGAGCATATAGAATTAGAGGACACTTAATTGCAAATCTAGATCCGTTGGGAATTCAAAAAAAAAATGAACACGCTGAACTAAAACCTGAAACATATGGTTTTGGTCCTAGTGACTATAACAGAAAAATATTTTTAGACGGTGTACTAGGTTTACAAAATTCAACATTAAGTGAAATATTAGCTATACTTAAAAAAACATACTGTTCAAATATTGGATATGAATTTATGCATATGGGTGATCCAGATGAAAAAACTTGGATTAGAGACAGAGTAGAAGGAAAAGAAAAAGAAGTAGCGTTTACATCTAACGGTAAAAAAGCAATTTTAAATAAAATAATTGAAGCAGAAGGATTTGAAAAATATCTACACGTAAAATTTGTGGGAACAAAAAGATTCGGATTAGATGGTGGAGAATCTCTAATTCCAGCTTTAGAACAAATAATTAAAAGAGGAGGTAATTTAGGAGCTAAAGAAATAAAAATTGGAATGCCCCATAGAGGTAGATTAAACGTTTTGGCTAATGTAATGGGAAAATCTTATAAAGCAATCTTTAGTGAGTTTTTTGGAAAAACTGTAACATCAAAAAAAGATTTTGAAGGTGATGTAAAATATCATTTAGGAGCATCATCCGACAGAGAATTTGATGGTAACAGAGTACACATAAGTTTGACTGATAATCCATCACATCTTGAAGCTGTTAATCCTGTTGTATTAGGTCAAGTTAGAGCTAAACAGTTTTTTCATAAAGATCCTGAAAGAAAAAAAGTAATACCAGTTCTAATGCATGGAGATGCAGCTTTTGCAGGACAAGGTATTGTTGCAGAATGTTTTGCAATGTCTGGTTTGCCTGGACATAATATTGGAGGAACAATTCACATCATTGTAAATAATCAAATTGGATTTACTACAGCACCAAGATTTGCTCGATCATCTCCTTATCCTTCTGACGTAGCGAAAATTGCTCAAGCTCCTATTTTTCATGTTAATGGCGACGATCCTGAAGCTGTTGTACATTGTGCAAAAATAGCAACAGAATACAGGCAAAAATTTAATAGAGATGTGGTTATAGACATAGTTTGTTATAGAAGATTTGGTCATAATGAAGGAGATGAGCCTTCATTTACTCAACCAATCATGTATAAAAAAATTAAA
>MDTG01324634.1_pt1 | contig 11157 bp, 7 predicted proteins | sample 811421 | NCBI WGS metagenome assembly MDTG01 (sample SAMN05326645, study PRJNA326480) | marine metagenome | isolation source: seawater | place: Pacific Ocean: South East | collected 2011
ATCCCGGGAGTAAAACATTCTTTTATCGCCTGCGCCCAGATAGAAGCGTTGTTGTAGATAAGACTCATATGCCATATTTACTAAGCGATGAGCGGATGAAAAAATGGTCTAAATGGTTTCTTGAGGCAGAGTATAAAGTAGATGATTTGCCAGGATATGAGCCAGAAGTCGCGTCGAATCCATTTAAAGTGTTTAAGCAGTTACCAGCATCGGCGCGTTATCGTTTTATGCTTGAGGAAGCTGAATATACCATTATGGGGTACATTAAAGGGCCGGTATGTCGAGGGCAAGTTGCCTTGAATGTAATAGAAGATCACTTTTGGGTGTTTTTCGTTGACCCCGATATTGAAACAATGCTTTATGACCCCGGCGCTTCGGAAGAAAAAGTCAAGAATCTAAGGTTACCTGCAGCCGAACAAAGCAATGCTTCACCTTTTGATATTTGGACTAAGTATGCCAAGCTTCAAGAGCGTCATTTACAGGATAAGTTAGAGTTTATTAACCAGAAAGATGAACGGGGAGTAGAGCTGTCTTTAAATGCATTATGGAATGGTGATGGGTATAACCAAAATGCAGCCCTGACTATATTTAGGCATTTTGACAATGCAACCGTTGTAAAGGGAATGCAGGGTGAGCAACCAAAAACAGCGTGGGTTATTTCGTATAGTTTATTAGAGAGAATTCATTACTTGTTGGTAGCAGGGTTCGATGTGTATGGCAATGTGGGGCATCAACTGAATACACGTTTGTATATGGACTTCTTAAGAATGGAAGGTGAGAGTCAGTTTTTAATGTTTTTGCCTGAAGATAAGGCCGAACAAGAGTTTTTATCCTGGTACGAAGGCGCAGAGGACGCTGTTGAGGAGTATATTTCATTATTGAGGAAGGCAAACTTTAAGCGACATAGTCTTACTTATGAGAGCGGTAGTGAGAAGAATGAGCTGTTCGATAAAATTAGACGTTACCTAGGTGATAAGGTCGTCCCGGAAATACGTTTAGAGCCACAACTAAATGCCTTATCTCAAGTTAGGGGTAAAAGTTTGAGGTTTGTGCCAGAGCTATCCGTGATTCGTTTAGAAAAGAGTAATGGGCAAAAAACCGTATATACACTTGCAGTAAATCGCTTTCATGAGAATGTCTCTTCTTTGTTAATGGAAGAGGATCGATACAAGCCTGAATCTTTTTATGTGACGCTTTACCCTGGCATATTAGGGAGTCATCCGAATACATTTTATTCAATTAAAGAGTCTGAGTTGCCCGATTTTGTTAAGCAGCTTTCTACATTGAATGAAGAGGAAGATTATACAAAACTACTCGATCGTTGGGGGGTGCGTAGAACACAAGCGAACTTCTGGTCTTTTGTCGATTGGCTTCACGACTGGTATGCCGAAAACCAAACGCTACAAGCAGGTATTATTGACTTAAACAGGTTTGAGAATAGATAAGAAGTTCATGTCTATTCCTTATTCTTAAGGCACGCCTTATCCGAGAAAGTAATAGCATAGTATCAATAATGTGACTGCTTCGATTGCTGCGATGCCTTGCCAAACGGCAAGCGGGTTTTTTTCGATCAATGGCGCTGTCGATTTATGTTTATAAGCCTTATTAGGTTTTTTTAATTCATAGATAAACTCTGATAATGCTTCATGTCTTTTTTCTGCTTGAGGAGACAGGGCTTTTTCAAGCGCGCCGTCTAACCAATAAGGCACCATAGGATTGTATTGAAGTGCTGAGCGGTAGCATAGGCTATTCAGCTTTCGCTGATCGGTAAGCTTTTCGAGCTGATCTTTATAGGGCATCTTTCCAGTGAGCATTTCATAAACAATAACGGCTAAGCTAAATAAGTCAGACTTATTGGTCTTTTTTGTGTTGTTAAATCGCGTCTCTGGAGCACTGTAATAGGCTGTACCAAGCGCTATATCTCGTTCAAAGGGGGTATCTATTTCAGCGACGCCCGCGGCCAAACACGAACCAAAATCAATTATTCTAGGTACGCCTTGTCTATCAATAATAATATTATCTGGCTTGATATCTTGGTGGATAATATCTCGTCTATGCAGTGCCCGAATGCCGCGGCTTATAAACTCAGCAATGCGTACAACCTCGTTAATATCTGGTTGAGGGTTTTCACGAATCCATTGTTCTAAAGTAATGCCATCGACATATTCCATTACTGTATACAGTGCGCTCTTCGCTTGTTGGTGATCGATAACTTTAACCACGTAAGGGCTGTCTACGCGTTTTCCTATCCATTGTTCTAACGCGAAGCGTTCGATATATGCCGGATCATCTTCATAGTTGAGTGAAGGAGTTTTGATAATGAAACGTGTGTCAGACGCACCCTTAACTAAATAAACTTGGCTGCGTTGGCTGGAGTGAATTTCTTTAATGACTTGGTAGCCATCTATTCGCTGCCCTGATTCCAGTATCGGGGGAAACTTAAGCGCATACATCTTTTTGTAAATTTCTTGATTGTCAGCACCTGGTAAGGTGTCAATGCGTATGATTTGGCAGCTGAGGTTGTCGGTACTGCCTGCCTCCAGCGCTTGGTCAATTAGTTGTTGGCAGGTGTCATCAAAGCTTGCTTGTGTTTCAAGGCCTTGGCAGGTCATTAAGTGAGTATGAATTTCTTTTTCTGTTAAATAGTCATGAATGCCGTCGGTGCTGAGAAAGTAAAGGTCATTCAGTTGAGTGTCTTGTGTTTGAAAGTCGACTTCAAGATGGCTGTCCATACCCATGGCGCGAGACAAATAAGTGGTCTGTTTATTAATTCGAGTACAGTGATCTTGTGTTAAGCATTCTAAAGCGCCATCCCTTAAACGGTAAATTCGAGTATCACCAATATGAAAGATATAAGCAGATTGAGATTTTAAAATAAGGCTGCTGAGTGTCGTAATATGACCTTTTATTTGACTTTGTCCAACCAGCCAACGATTCAGAGCAAAGAGGATTTTTTGCCCCCTGGTTTTTACAGACCAAGCATCAGGTGTCGCATAGTAATCTGAAATAAAGGTGCGAACGCATGTTTCACTCGCTTCTTTGCCTGCTTCAGCCGCACTTACACCGTCGGCAATAATTGATATCACACCTTTAACGGTGAGGGCAGGTTGGTTGGGGATGCACATACCAATGCAATCTTCATTTTGGCTTTTATGGCCTTTTGCACTGACTTGGCCGACACTGAGTTCAAGATGTGAGTCAATTAGCAATGTCGGTCTCCAGTTAAGAGTTGCTTAAGTTGATTAAGAAACTTCGATCAGTTCAACACTGCCATCTTCATTTATTTCAGCAACATGTCCTCGTGGTTCTTCGAGAAACTGTACAGCAACAAATATGATGGCGGCGCAAGCTGCGATCACAATAAAAAACGTACTATAGCTAACAAATGAAAGAACCGTTAAAAATATCACTGCTCCAACATTACCATAGGCGCCTGTCATGCCTGCAATCTGCCCTGTCATGCTGCGTTTAACTAAAGGTACCATAGCAAAGACGGCACCTTCACCAGCCTGCACAAAGAAAGAGCAAGCCATTGTTGAAATAACCGCGACAGGTATCCACCACGTACTTTCTATTTGGCTCAGTACTAAATAGCCAATAGTTAAGCCACAAATCAATATAGATAAGGTTTTACGCCGCCCAAATCTATCGCTTAACCAGCCGCCGCCAGGTCGAGCGACTAAGTTCATAAAAGCAAACCCCGATGCGAGTAAACCTGCCGTCACCGCGGTTAGATCCGAAAATGTATCCATAAAGTACAGTGGCAACATAGACACTACAGCAAGTTCAGAACCAAAGGTGACAAAATAAGCTAATTGTAAAATGGCAACTTGCTTAAACTTATATTGCTGCAGTTGTGGTACGGGTTCGGCTAAATGTTCTTTGTTGACACTAAAAATCTGTTTACTTTGATAAAGAAAAAGCACTACCAGCCCTACGTAAAGAGAATTTGTCGCTACTTCACTGAGTAAACCAAGATTGGTAGGGGATAATTTCCAAGTTAATACGATTAATGCGATATACATGGGAATATTCATCGCTAGATAAAAATATAAGTCTCGTTTGTTGCTGACTTGTAAACCACCTGATTTTTTAGGCTTAAAGTAGGTTGAACCTTTAGGCGTATTGCGGGCCACTTTAAAGAAGATAAAACCATAAACAAAAGCGAGGAGGGCTGTAGACAAAATAGCGTAACGCCAACCGTCTTCGCCTCCGTAAAATAAGGCAAGCGTAGGCAATAGCATCGCCGATGCAGCCGACCCAAAATTTCCCCATCCACCATAAATACCTTCTGCTATACCTACTTCTTTGGCTGGGAACCACTCACCCACTAAGCGAATGCCGATGACAAACCCTGCGCCGACAAAACCCATTAAGAATCGAAATAGCGCCAGTTGTTCGTAGCTTTGTGATAATGCAAAGGCGGTGCACAAAAAGCCGGTTGTCCATAATAATCCAGAAAAGACATAACGAGGGCCAAACTTGTCGACCAGCATGCCAATGACAATGCGCGCAGGAATTGTGAGTGCGACGTTTAAAATTAATAAAGCTTTCACCTGTTGGCTTGTTAAATCAAATGCTTCTTTGATAAAGCCCATTAACGGCGCATGGTTAAACCAGACCATAAAAGTAAGAAAAAATGCAAACCAGCTAATATGGAGCATTTTTATTTTGGGTTCTTTGAGTTTTAATAAATTTAGGCCAACGTCAGACATTTGTGTTCCTGCAACTTGATAAAGATTGCATGGCTACAAGCACGCTTCATGCCATTGCGAGAAATCAGCATTTGCTGACTAAATACGTCGGTTTGTCACAAACTGGTGCGCCAACTAAGTGAAAAAAATCAATACACTCAATAATGGTGTTCTTTTTTGGTGCAATGTGGGGCGGCTGTCGAGCTGCAAATAGTCGGAGTATTTAAATGTTCGCGAATGAGTGTATTACGTATTTAATCGTCTATGCTTAAAAAATGGTGTTGAATCAGAGCATGGGCCTCTATTTTTTGTCTAATGAATTAATTATGATGCAAACAGGTCTCTAATAATCGAATAATAAACAGGGTTGTTATATGTTTAAACTGCTTTCCTTTGGGGTGTTGGCCCGCTTTTTTGTAATGGTTGTTGGTCGTAGCCTGAGTCTTGTGAGTATTATGCTTGCTAGCATGAGTTTAAGTGTCTCTGCCGGTGACAAGCTGAAATTTGAGTACGTGGTTCGTATTGGGTATATCCCTCATCAATCATTCATGGTCGATAATGGTGTAACGTCAGGTGCATTGTCTCGGGTTATGGAATGTTCAACTAAGCTATTTCCTAAAGTCGAGTTTGTAGAAATGTCGACCTATGAGAGGTTGATGTTTTCTCTCGATACAAATGTTGTTGATATTGGTTTAAATATGGTTAAAACCAAAGAACGTGATGCTTTAGCGAAATACGCGGTGAATATATATCGTTCGAGGGTTATCTTAGTGACTCGTGACGATGGCTCTAATAAATCTACATTAGATGAACTGCCTGTAGGCCGTTTAGCGGCAAGATTAGGCAGTGATATTGGTAACTTATTAGCGATAAAAGGCTATAAAGTGGATGTGAACGCTTATACGGTTGAAAGGTTGATCGAAATGTTTCGCGCGAAACATATCAACTCTTTTGCAGAAGCTGAAATTTCTGTGTTTGATGACTTAAAGGAGTTAGATGCAGAGCGTTTTGATTTCGATTATCGAGTCTTATCTGAAAGGTGGGGTGGTGCTTATGTCAGTTTCCCCTTCCAGAAAAAGAACCCAAAATTGCTTTCCGCTTGGACAAAAGTCGTTGAGTCGTGTCGTTATTTAGCGCCAGAATTGAATTAAGTTAGGCGCTAAACCTTCTCGTCATTATCTGTTAAACTCCGCGATCATTTTTTTTAGAGGTTCAGATAATGTCAGTGATTCGTTGGTTGTTAGGTCGAATAATCTTTGTTGTCGATTTTTTATTTCGTCCGCGCCGATATAAGCATTCGCCCGACGTACAAGCGCATTATGACGAAGCCTCTAAAAAACTAGCACTTTTTCAATATGCTGCTTGCCCATTTTGCGTGAAAGTTCGTTGGGCCATGAGAAAGCAGGGTCTTACTATCTCTTTGATGGATGCTAAAAGAAATGCGCAATACGCGAAAGAGTTAGTCGAAGGCGGTGGGCATTTAAAGGTGCCTTGTCTGAGAATAGAACAAGAAGACGGGACATCTCAGTGGATGTATGAGTCTTCGGATATTATTGATTACCTTGTAGAGCGTTTTCCAAAACAGTCTGCTTAGTGTTGAATTGTATTATTGTTAATCATACCTAAGGCCATTGTTTGATTCTGTTGGCCTTCATTGATTTCTCTATCCAGCGATCAAACCGTTTCTGATTTTTCTTAATCCATTCTTTGGCATGACGTTTAATATCTTCTTCGGTGTTTTCACCTTCGTATATCAGTTTGTTTTGAGCACTGACTTCGTTAATACTTAAGCTGGCAGTTTCAAATAATTTTGCAACAGATGGGTTAGCAAGTGTGAAAGATTTAAGGCTGATGATATGAATGTTGTTGACTTTAAACCCGTAATTTTTTCCATTTGCGAGTGTTGTGTCTATTCCATTTGGATGTGCAGAAAAAGGGACTTCTAGCCAAATAACATCTTCAGCGGGCTTGAGGTTGCTAGAGAGCCAATATGGCGTCCAGGTATAGTAAAAAATACTTTTTCCTGCATTAAACCTCTCCAGTAATGCTGTGACAGACTCGCTATATGTACCTTGATGATGTTCGACGGTGTTTCTCAAATTATAGGCATTTAACTGGTGTTCTATGACCGCATTACATCCCCAATCTTTTTGGCAGCCTATGAAATCAGCTTTTTGATCGTTATTGATGTCAAAAAGCTTGGCAATCTTTGGCTTTTTGAAGTCACTTAGGGAGCGTATGTTGTATTGATCAGCTGTTTTTTTGTCAATTAAGTAGCCTTGAGCGGCGCCAGAAATAAAAGGTTTTTTATAGATGAACTGTTTGCCTTCAGAGACTTCTTTTAGCATGTTCTTATGAAGTGGGAACCAAAATGAGGTGGAATACGTTGCTTCTCCTTTAGCAATAGCTTTTAAGCTATCTTTGTATGTTTTTATTTTATAAGGTTGTATTTCATAACCTAGCTTTTTAAGTGCGTCTTGAATGATTAGGCCTTGGAACCTTTCTTCAATGATTGGGCTCATGACAGGGGTGACTTTCAATCCGATCCCTGGAAGCGATTCTTTTGCATGCGCTGGCGTTGCAAAAAGAAAAATGCAGGTACAAGCAAATTGCAAGAATTGAACCCAGTATTGTTTTAGCTCTGAGGGCTTAATCATCATAAGTGTTCTTCTTTTGCCACGGGTCTTTTTCTTCTAGAAAAGAATCCCATTCAGCGTTGTCATTTGTTGTATTGGCAGGTTTATTTGTTTGGTTTTGTTGGTCTGCTTCTGTTTCTAATTGCTTTATTTTGATTTTATATTGTTGAATCACTTTAACTGCTTGAGGGTTGTTTGCTAAAGGCTTAAAGGCATCAATTGCGCAATGATAATTATGAATAGCGACACGCGGCTTTCCTTTCGCTGCATGCGCGCGCGCATCGAACATATCAGCTTTAGATTGGCATATAGACAATGCAATATAATCTAAATACTTCTTAGCATTTGCCGCAGGAATTCGTTTATTTTTATGTTGAGATTGAATAAATCGCTGGAGGACTTCTAAGTTATTTCTGACTTCTTTAGCTTTAGCTTCTGTGGTGACTTTGACTGCTGGAAATTTAGGGTTGTTTTCTCTAAGTTGCTTTAAATAATCTAGATCTGACTTTAAATAGCCTTCATGGCGTGGGTCTTTATTGATTCTTAATAGTTCATTAAGAGTTTCGACAGATCGTTCGGCAATCATGATGCGTAATTCATTATTTAAATATTGCGGTGGCAAATCATGGAGTAGTTGCTGCATTCTTTGATAGCGAGCATTGCATGCATTGGTGCGTCTGATGTTTTCGACACGTGCTCGCTCTCGGGCTTGCGAAATATATATAGCCGCAACGCTCAGAATAATGACTGAGAAAATAATGATGGTAATAGTGGTTGTTGACATAGTGGTATCTTTAGAAAAAATGTTTAAGAGCTTAGGGCGCTTTTTAGCTTTAAGCCTTTAATGGCGCTTTAATCTGAGTATAGACTAGGCTTTTGTATTTTCTATTGTTTTTATGCTTGCTGCGCGGGTAAAGCTAAGTTTTATAAAAAACTTGTTTAAGTTCTCAGCTTCAATAGTTGGGGTTTTGCTGCTTTTCATGTAAAATCTTGCGCCTTTTCACACTTCTGCTCTTTTATGAGGCTTATAAACAATGACAGAACGTATTCAAGCGGGTGGTCTTCAAGTCGCCAAAGAACTGTATGATTTTATCAATGACAAAGCGATTCCTGGTACTGATGTTGATCAGTCTGAATTTTGGGCAGGTTTTGATGCGCTAGTGCATGATTTAGCGCCTAAGAATAAAGCGCTACTAGAGAAGCGTGACGATATTCAAGCTAAAGTCGATGCGTATCATCGTGAGAATCCAAACTTAGACTTTGCTAACTACAAATCATTTCTTCAAGAAATTGGCTATCTTCTACCAGAAGGTGGTGCATTTGAAGCAACAACGCAGAATGTCGAACCTGAAATTGCACACATGGCAGGTCCGCAGTTAGTTGTTCCTGTGATGAATGCGCGTTTTGCACTAAATGCTGCAAATGCTCGTTGGGGGTCTTTGTACGATGCATTGTACGGTACCAATGCAATTTCATTCGAAGGTGCTGAAAAGGGTCCAGGTTATAACCCTGTCCGTGGTGATAAAGTTATCGCCTATGCGCGTGACTTTTTAAATCAGGCTGCGCCGTTAGAAAGTGGCTCGCATGTTGATAGTACCTCTTATTCAATCGTCGATGGTAAATTGGCTGTTGCACTGAAAGATGGTTCAACTGTAGGTTTAAAAGATACGTCTAAGCTTCTCGGCTATACAGGCGATGCAGCGGCGCCAACGGGTATTTTACTGTCTAACAATGGTTTGCGTTTTGAAATTCAAATCGATGCACAAAGTCCTATAGGTCAAACTGATCCGGCAGGTATGAAAGATATCTTAATGGAATCTGCACTGACGACTATTATGGATTGCGAAGACTCCGTTGCTGCGGTTGATGCAGAAGATAAAGTTGTTATTTATAGCAACTGGTTGGGGTTAATGCAGGGTAACTTGCAAGAAGAGGTCACCAAAGGCGGCAGTACGTTTACCCGTAAAATGAATCCGGATCGTGTTTATACGGCACTTGACGGTTCTGAGTTGAAGCTTAAAGGCCGCTCAATGTTGTTTGTGCGAAATGTTGGTCACCTAATGACTAACCCTGCGATTCTTCTGAAAGATGGTAGTGAAATACCAGAAGGTATTATGGATGGCATGATCACTACTTTGATCGCGATTCATGACATCAAAGGCAATGCACCATTCCAAAATTCAACCACTAACAGTGTTAATATTGTTAAGCCAAAAATGCACGGTCCAGAAGAAGTGGCCTTTGCGAACGAGTTGTTTGGTCGTGTTGAAAAAGCGTTAAACCTTCCTGAATTTACCATGAAAATGGGGATTATGGATGAAGAGCGTCGTACTACCGTTAACTTGAAAGAGTGTATTCGTGCGGCGAAAGATCGTGTTGTATTTATTAATACTGGTTTCTTGGATAGAACAGGTGATGAAATTCATACTTCTATGGAAGCCGGCGTTATTATTCCTAAGACGCAAATGAAGCAGCAAAAATGGATTGCCGCTTATGAAGACTGGAACGTGGATACAGGCCTAGAAACAGGTCTTCAAGGTAAGGCTCAGATCGGTAAAGGCATGTGGCCTATTCCAGATGAAATGGGCATGATGATGGAGCAGAAGATTGGTCATCCTAAAGCGGGCGCGAATACAGCTTGGGTTCCTTCGCCAACAGCTGCTACCTTGCATGCCATGCATTATCATCAAATTGATGTCTTTAAAACGCAAGACGATTTAAAATCACGCCAGCATGCTTCTGTTGATGATATTCTATCCATCCCATTACTGGACGATGTTAGCTCGCTAACGCCTGAGCAAATCCAAAATGAAATGGATAATAATGCGCAGGGTATTTTAGGTTATGTTGTTCGTTGGATCGATCATGGTGTCGGGTGTTCAAAAGTTCCTGATATCAACAACGTAGGCCTGATGGAAGATCGTGCCACGTTGCGTATTTCTTCTCAGCACATGTCTAACTGGTTACGTCATGGCGTATGTACGCAAGAGCAAGTGCTAGAAACCTTAAAGCGCATGGCAATAGTGGTAGACAAGCAAAATGCTAGCGATCCGACATATATTAATATGGCTGATAATTACGATGAAAGTGTCGCTTTCCAAGCAGCACTTGAGTTAGTTATTGAAGGTACAAAACAGCCTAGTGGTTATACTGAGCCAGTTCTTCATAGACGTCGTTTAGAGTTAAAAGCGAAACAGGCAGCTCAATAATTATTGCGGGTTTATCGACCCTGATAATCTAATAAAAAGGCTAACTGCATAAAGCGGTTAGCCTTTTTTTGTGTTGTGATTAAAGGCTTAGCCTTCTAAGCTGCATAGAAGGTTGGGCGTATTGCCAATATTGTTCGAATTTGTCTCTGAGCCGCTGTGCGATCAAATGGTTATTGTAGTGAGCGAATCCTGCATAGTTGTTTAAATCTTTTCTGAATATGCCGCCAGTAAAGTCTACAGTTGTAATCATCTCATTTGGTTTCTTCGCACTCTTGGGTATGGCTCTGATTTCTATAAAGCTTGTTAGCTTCTGTGCAAGTTCAAGGGTCGGGTTGAAATGACCAGCGCCTTTTTTATCATCTTCTAGTAGAATTTTAATGTCTGCCTTGGCGTTTCGTTTTGCTAACCTAAGCAAGCTATCTCTAACGCTATCATCATTGAGTAAGGGGGAGCTAATCGTATCGCTAATCAGCCATATTTGCTTTCGTGCTTGTGCGAGCATGTTTCTATGAAACGCTAAAAATTCATTTTTGGTGTTATATTTATAATGATATTTATCGTGATCTAGCCCTAATAATAAATAATTCTTTCTAAGAGTTTCTAGCTTAATGGCATTAG
>MDTG01168748.1_pt1 | contig 11156 bp, 10 predicted proteins | sample 811421 | NCBI WGS metagenome assembly MDTG01 (sample SAMN05326645, study PRJNA326480) | marine metagenome | isolation source: seawater | place: Pacific Ocean: South East | collected 2011
GCTTGCCTTGATCATCGTCGCTTCATCCTTGCTTGCAGTGATCTACGTCTGGCGTTTGATCGAAGTACTCTACCTCCAAAAGCCAAATTCCGATGTCACTTTAAAAGAAGCGCCAATGCTGATTGTTGCCCCGATGTGGGTCGCTGCCATCGCTTGTCTCTATTTTGGTCTCGACACACGTTTCATCCTTGACGCTGCTGCCACTGCAGCCGAGGGCTTGATGACGGGCTCTGCTGGAATGGCAGAGTTCTCAACCGCCACATCTATTGCTGCAACAGATCACTAGGGGGCAAGGCGCATGGAACTTTCAACGCTTATCTTTGCCTCGATGTTGCTTCCAACGTTGGCGATGTTCACTAATTTGATCTTTGCAAAACAAGCAAACTTACGCGACTCAATCACCTTCGCCGCAGCGTTGGCGACTTTTGCTGTTGTCGTTTGCATAGCACTTAAGGTCGGCAACGTAACTACACCAAAGTACGTCCTTTTTGAAGTGTTCCCAAACGTCCCAATAGCCTTCAACGTTGAACCCCTTGGCCTGCTATTCGGTCTCGTTGCATCGGGCCTTTGGATTGTCACGCACGTTTACGCCATCGGCTATATGCGCGGGAACAACGAGTCCCACCATGCCCGCTTCTTTGGCTGTTTTTCAGGCGCAATCGCAGCTGCCCTCGGCATCGCATGGTCGTCAAACATGTTCACGCTGTTTCTTTATTACGAAATCCTAACGATCAGTACGTACCCGCTGGTAGTTCACAAAGGCACGCCTGAGGCAATTCGCGGTGCTCGCACTTATCTGGGTATTTTACTAGGTACTTCGATCGCATTGCAACTGACTGCTGTGATATGGACATATGCTGCCACGAATACACTTGATTTCGAGCTTGGTGGTATCCTGCGCAACAGCACGTTGAGTCCCACACTGGTTCCTGTCTTGCTCGCTCTTTATGCTTTTGGCATAGGCAAAGCTGCCCTCATGCCGTTCCACCGTTGGCTCCCCGCCGCGATGGTTGCCCCTACGCCTGTCTCTGCATTGTTGCATGCCGTGGCAGTTGTGAAAGCCGGCGTATTCACTATGTTAAAGGTTGGGATTTATATCTTTGGAATTGATTTTCTGGCTGAAACAGGATCCTCCGAATGGCTCATGTGGATTGCAGCATATACCATAGTCGCGTCCTCCGTGATTGCGATGCAACAGGATAATCTGAAAAAACGTCTTGCTTATTCTACAGTGTCCCAGCTGAGCTACATAACGCTCGGGATGGCGCTGGCCACGCAGATGGGTGCACTAGGTGGTGGACTGCATATTGCCACGCACGCGATGGGTAAAATTACGCTGTTCATGTGCGCCGGAGCGATCTACGTCGCGACCCATAAGACCGAAATTAGCCAAATGACAGGCTTGGGTCGAACCATGCCGATCACCTTCATGGCCTTTGGCGTCGGTGCGCTCAGTATTATCGGGCTGCCACCGCTGGGTGGCTCATGGTCGAAATGGTACCTCATGGTTGGAGCCGCAGACGCGCATCAACAAATTATGATTGCCGTGTTGATGATCTCATCGCTCTTAAACGTCGCTTACCTCATGCCTATCATCGGTCGTGGCTTTTACCGTGATGACGCCACAAATCCTTACAGCGGTGTTCGTGAAGCTCCCGTTTTTTGCTGGCTTCCTCCCGCAGCTACGGCCTTTGGCTGCCTCGTCCTATTTTTCTTTGCAGGCTGGATCATCGACTTCCTGATGCCGATTACAGGAATTGCATCATGACCAAAGTGCCAAGTTCAACTGAGACCCAAGAAATCTATGCGCAGCGTTTAGAGAGAGACGGTGAGCGGGAGTACACCATCCGTAAGGCTCTTGGCGAACACTACAACCTACCCATTGCGGAAGTCATAGCGATTTGTGCAGAATTGCCATCCGCTCGCGAACGTGAGATCACTGACCTACGCAGACGGTTCCCAAATCTGAACATAAACCGCTTTGCGTGGAAAATTTCTAAAACACTGACCATTTCCAAAGAAGCGGCGCTAATATGGTCCCAAACCATCTTCGCCGCTGAAGGGCAAAACTAATATGGCAAACCATCCAGAACCAAAAATGAACGCCCTTGCACATTTTTACCATCTCACTTCCCGTAAAGGGGCACCAGCCGTTTTGCTTTGTGGTCTTGCATTTTTTTGCTTTGTTGTGTTCGTCTACGATGGCTTTTACCACAAACACGAAAAGGTTGAGATAGCGAACGTCTTCGGTTTTTACGCCTATTACGGTTTTGTGTGTTTTACCTTGATCATTTTTGCAGCCCTGGCTCTTCGCAAAATCATAAAACGTCGCGAAGATTATTACGGTGACCAAGACATTAATGCCGAGGAAACTCCGGAACACATAGTGGAAAGGAAAGACCTATGATGGGTTTTGACCAACTCCCAGTTGCGTTCCACTTCTTTCTTGCTGCAATTGTGGTTCCATTCATACCAGCTGGCAGATTACGCGGTATGTTGATGCTCGCAGTTCCCATTCTTGCTGCCTACAATATTTGGCAAATGGGTTTTGGGAACTTTGCGACTGCGTCTTTCATGGGCTTTGACTTGGAACTCATGCGGGTCGATAGCCTCAGCCGTGTTTTCACCCTAATCTTCTGCCTTGCTGCTTTCTTGGGAAATTTGTACGCGTGGCACCTCAAAGATACAACGCAACAAGTCTCAGCACTTCTTTACTCAGGCTCCGCAATAGGCGCAGCACTGGCTGGTGACCTCATCACTCTATTCTTTTACTGGGAGGGCACGGCAATCGCCTCTGTTTTCCTGATTTGGGCGCGTGGCACTCAAGGGGCCTACAATACGGGCATGCGTTATTTGCTAATCCAGATTGGCTCTGGGGTCATACTTATTGCTGGCGTCGTGCTCTACTTCGATGAAACAAGCTCCATTGCTTTTGAAAATATGTCTCTCGGCAGTTTGGGGACATGGCTTATTTTCCTTTCCTTTGCTATTAAAGCAGCCTTCCCACTGCTACACAACTGGCTCCAGGACAGCTATCCCGCTGCCACTGTCACAGGTACAGTAATCCTATCAGCCTTTACTACTAAACTTGCGATCTATGCTCTTGCGCGCGGCTTTGCTGGTACCGAAATACTGATCTACATTGGCGCGGTTATGACCCTTTTCCCGATTTTCTTTGCAGAAATCGAAAACGACCTACGCAAAGTTCTTGCTTATTCCCTAAACAACCAGTTGGGCTTTATGGTAGTTGGCGTTGGCATTGGCACGGAGATGGCCCTTAATGGTACTGCCGCCCACGCGTTTGTCCACATCCTATATAAAGCGCTGCTCTTTATGACTGTTGGTGCAGTCTTGTTCCGCACTGGTACGTCTAAAGCCTCTGAGCTTGGCGGCCTCTATCGCACCATGCCACTCACAGCTACCTTTTGCTTGATAGGTGCGGCTAGCATCTCTGCATTCCCGCTGTTTTCAGGTTTCATTGCTAAATCACTGATTTTGTCAGAGGCTGCGTACAAACACTATGACTACGTTTGGCTTATTCTTGTCTTCGCTTCCGCAGGTGTTTTGAGCCACTCTGGTATCAAGATTCCATTCTTCACCTTTTTCGCTCATGATAGCGGCAAACGCCCAGCAGAGGCCCCAACTCACATGCTCATCGCCATGGGGATCTCGGCAGCCTTGTGTATCATTATTGGAATCGTCCCGGATGTACTTTACTCCATCTTGCCATATGCTGTGGATTATGAGCCCTACACCGTTGCTCACGTCATAGGTCAATTGCAACTCCTTTTATTCGCACTCTTGGCCTTTGGTATCCTCTATCGCATTGGCATGCATCCACCAGAGGTCCGGGCCACCAACTTGGATACTGACTGGGTCTATCGCAAGATGGCTCCGTCCGTAGTCCTGACGTGTGCTCGTGGTATAGCCACTATCTGGGCCCATGTTACATCGGTGGCTCTTGCGAAACTGTGGAGCCTAACCGAAAGCCTCTACCAAACTCATGGCCCCGAAGGCCGCATGGCCCGCGTTTGGCTTACAGGTAGCATGGTACTGTGGCTGGCGGTGATTTTGTTGGCTGCTTTGCTCGTTAACTATATTTCCTAAAGTCATGGAGGATGGATCCTAGCCTGTACTGAAGTAAAATTGCAGCGCTTTGCGATTATTGATTAACAGAAGGCTGATCCAAATAGAAATTGGTCAATGCTTTGCGCCAATCAAGTTTTTTTATCCAAAGTTTAGGGTTGACTCTAATCAAATGGCGGCATGTACAAAATCGGCGCAACTATGGTCGTGATATTATTTTGCGCCCTCATCTTAGCTGTTATAAGCCAGGCTAGATAAAGAAAAACTCTTGGTTATCAGCTGAGCTTCTGCCACACCTACGCGAATGGATAATGGACCTCATATGACCCCTCTTGATACTGCGCAAGCTGCCATGGATGCGGCCCCCAATGATACCACGAAACGTTTAGCTTTTTATGAACGAGTAGCTGATAGTGAACTTTTCCTCGTTTTGGAAACGGAACCCATAGCTGATAAAATCCAGCCAGCGCTTTTCCCTGTTGAAGATGAGGAGTATGCCCTTGTGTTCGATAATGAATCGCGGCTCGCTGAATTTACTCAGAATCCTACACCGTTTCTGGCTATGGCCGGTCGTCAAATCACTGCTATGCTTGCAGGCCAAAATATTGGTATTGGTCTTAATCTAGCTGTTGCCCCATCTTCAATGCTGCTGCCTGCCAGCGCGGTCCAATGGTTGCACGATACCCTCGGATCTTCCCCAGAAGCATCTGAAGCTATCCCAATTGCCATTTTTCCCCCAGGGCAGCTGCCTGAAACACTGATTACTGCGCTTGATACAAAACTTGCAACAATGGAAGGTCTTGCAAAATTTGCATATCTTGCTGAAATTGAATATGAACGTCGACCACGATCTCATGTTCTGGCTTTTATTGACGCAATACCGGATGCCGAACCAGCTATTGCCTCTGCTGTTTCTGAAGCGTTAAAGTTTTCTGGTATTGAAGCAGGTAGCCTAGATGTGATTTTCCTTAGTGCCACCAATAAAATGAGCTCTTTACTATCAAAAAAGGGCCTGCGGTTTGATCTTCCAACTCGGACAAACTTTGAAACCGTCAAGATGGAGGCTCCGGGCTCAAATCCTAATAAACCCCCAATCCTAAGATAGTGAGCAATGATATACTTGAAGCATTTATACTTTAATTTTCTAGATTAATATTTCAATACTGGATCAATCAAGTACAGCGCGCCTTCGCCACGAACGTCGCGCGCAATATTCTCCGCTACGACGACGCTAGCCGTAGATACGCGGGTTTCCGAGGCGATATGTGGTGTGACCAAAACGCTTGGCTCCTTCCAATAGGGATGGCCTTGTGGCAGTGGTTCCTCACGAAACACATCGAGGGTCGCACCTGATAGTTTCCCAGACCGTAGCCCTGCGAGCAGGGCATCATCGTCAATTAATTCTCCACGGCCAGGATTAATTAATGAACTACCCTTCTTCATAGCTGCGATTACATCTGTGCTGATGATCTTTTCCGTACTAGGAGTCGCAGGCATCAAAGTCACAATAATATCTGCTTGCCCTACGACCTCTTGCAATTTGTCGTCGCCTGCGAAACACGTAATTGCCGCACCTTGTTTTAATGTGCGACTCCAACCAATTACATTGAATCCATACTCTTGCGTAGTGACTGCGCAGGCCATGCCCAACTGTCCAATCCCGAGGAATGCCACGGTACGTTCAGACGGCAGCGGTGGGGCCACATCCGTTAACCACGTACTCGCCTGCGCAAATATATCCGTTTTCAAATGGTGGCGCATTATATGCCCAAACACATAATCTACCATTCCTTGCGTCATTCCTGGGTCCACCATCCGCGCCATTGGTTGCGTCAATGTAGGGTTTTTCAATAGCTTATCCGGCCCAGCCCAAAGGCTTTGGATCAGCCGCAAGTTGGTAAACTTACTCAAATCATCGTCCTCCTGGGCAGGAGCATAGATTAAGTAATCAATAGTCTCTGGCGCATCGGTATCGTGGATCAGATTAACCTCTAATCTTTGTTTGGCGAACTCTGCTTCCAGTACATGCTGATATTGTGGCCACAACGCGTCATGGGCCGAAAACAAAATGGTAATCATGAGAATTCCTTAGCGTGGACGATGCACGTGCGCACTTTGTACTAATCCGAAAGCAATCAGCAATACCATCATTGCTGATCCCCCGTAACTCACTAGTGGAAGGGGAACCCCCACGACAGGGGCTAGTCCCATCACCATCGACATATTAACAGCGAAGTAAAAGAAAAACGTTGTCCCAATTCCAATCGTAACAAGTGAACCGTATCTATCCCTGTTCGACAGCGCCGACGCATAACAAAACAATAAAATCATTCCATAAAGTCCAAGCAGAACTATGCCGCCGACAAAGCCAAACTCCTCACCCAGCGTAGTAAAAATGAAATCTGTGTGTTTCTCTGGTAAGAAGTTAAGCCGTTGTTGCGTCCCTTGCATAAAACCACGCCCAGTCATACCACCTGATCCTAGTGCAATTTTGGATTGCGTTATGTGATAGCCTGACCCAAGCGGGTCGGATGACGGATCAATAAATGTCTCAATGCGCTTGTATTGGTAATCCTTCAATAGTTGATAGTCCGTACCCTTGGTTATAAAGGTCCCGGTAACTAAAAGAGTCACTGAAAGTATAGCCGCCAGAAAATATACCCAATGAACTCCTGCTATGAACATCATTATCACACCACCCATTATGATTAGTAATGCAGTCCCAAGATCAGGCTGACCCAAAACTAAAAATGCAGGCAGTGTAATTACTGTAATTGGTACAAGCACCCAAAGAGGATGTGAAATGCGCCGTTCGTCCAGCCAGTCATAGTAAAATGCCAAAGCCATCACGACACAAATTTTCATCATCTCTGAGGGCTGCAATGTCATGAACTTTAGATCAATCCAACGTTGCGCACCTCCGCGCATTTCTCCGATGTAGGGTACTGCTAACAGCAGAGCGATCCCCAAAATATAAGCTATAACGCTGATTTCACGCCAAAAACTGATGGGAACGAAAGCCATTAACACCATGAAACCTGAGCCCAAACAGTACCGTATGATTTGGGGCTCTGCCCAACGATTAATGTCACCTCCTGATACCGAGTAAAGCATCAAAAAACCTGTGCTCGCCACTGCGGTCAACAACAATGCTATTGGCCAATTGAAATACAAGGCCTTGCTCAGCCCGGTTGGTACTGAATGGGTCTGATAATCGGTGTAACTCACGATTTGTCATCCCTTCTTAACTGATCTGTAGGTATGTCTGTGGGCAAAGCGCGATAATCATTGTCTTCAACAAGCTCCAGCGCGCGTTGTAGAATATCCTTTGCGATGGGTGCTGCTACTTTGGATCCACCACCGCCGTGTTCGACCACAACAGAGATCGCAATCCGTGGGTTATCCGCCGGGGCATAAGCGACAAATAACGCGTGATCTCGGTGTTCCCACTTACGATTTTCGTTGCGTACAACGCCGCTCAATCGTTCGCGTTCCGTAATCGCAATTACCTGCGTCGTGCCCGTTTTGCCAGACATTTTCGTGCGACCAGGCAGGCGCGATCCTGCAGCTGTACCACCCTTTTCATTCACTACGCTAAACATGCCGTCGCGCACCGCATCCAAATGTGCTGATTCAATATCAAGTGGCTCGCGGCCTTTAACAGCCTGCGGTATGTTGCTGATCGCATTGACTAAACGTGGTTCTATCTTCGTTCCTGTTCCAATCCGCGCAGTCATTACTGCTAGCTGCAGCGGCGAGGCCAGAACGAAACCCTGGCCAATCGATGCGTTTAAGGTATCCCCAACTGTCCAATCCTTTTTACGCACCCGCTTTTTCCATTCCTTCGTAGGCGCAAGGCCACTTCGCACCGCTGGCAATTGTAGATCATGTTCAATTCCTATACCCAAATCCCGAGCCATAGCAGAGATATTTTCAATTCCGACCTTTTGTGCCACCTCGTAGTAGTACACATCGCAGGATCTTTTAAGACTGTCACGAAGTGCCACATCCCCGTGCCCGCTGCGGTTCCAACAATGGAATTTTCGGCTGTAAAGTTCAACGGAGCCGGAACAATTATATTGGTCTTTGTTTGTAATAAACCCTCCCCTTAAGGCTGCCAGCGCGGTTACCATCTTGAACGTTGAACCAGGTGGATAGGTGCCTGACACTGCCTTATTTAACATCGGTTTGAATTTGTTTTCGTTTAGATTGCGAAAATCAGCTACTGAAATACCACGCACAAATTTGTTTGGATCAAAACTTGGGGCTGAGGCAACCGCTAATAAATCGCCGTTATGTACGTCCATTATCACTGCGGACCCACTCTCGTCACCTAGCCGTTTGAGTGCGTATTTTTGCAAACGATGATCGATTGTCAGCTGCACATTTGCGCCAGCTTTACTTTCTTCACGGCCAAGAACGCGCATGACTCGCCCGATTGAATTGACCTCGATCCGTTTCATACCCGCTTTTCCTCGAAGTGGCTTTTCAAATTGCTTTTCCACGCCGTTTTTACCAATCTGAAAGCGTGGTATTAGTAGCAATGGATCGTCATCGTTTGTCTTGCTTAAATCATAGTCTGAAACAGGTCCGACATAGCCCATAATGTGCGCAAAATCATCTGCTTGTGGGTAGATCCTATAGTGCCCCAACTCAGGCGTTATTCCAGGCAGTGCAGGAGCATTTGCGCTGACGGCAGCTATATGTTCCCAGTCTAGGTCTTGTGTTACAGTCACAGGCACAAACCCGCGCCGTATTCGCATCTCCTCTAGGGCCTGAGCAATGTGTTTATCGGTAATTGGCACAATTGTCGCTAATCTCTGCAATACCCCTTCAGGATCATCGGACTGCTCGCGCACCATTTCAATCTTATAGTTTGGCTGATTATACGCCAGTGGTTTGCCAAGGCGATCAAACACCAACCCCCTAACTGGTGGGATTAGGCGAATGTTGATCCGGTTTTCCTCAGCTAAAAGGCGAAACGATTGGTTCTGTTTCACTGTGATACGTCGCATCTGCCAACCTAGTGCACCGATCACTCCTGCTTGCATGCCCGCCAGAATCAGGGCGCGGCGCGTAAAATACTGGCGTAACGTTCCAGCTTTCTGAAGACGCCTCATAACCGTTTACCCCAAGCATCCGATTCGCCAGGCCGCGGCCGCGTGATTCTAAATACATATCTTATCACCCAAACGATAACAGGATAAGCCAGTACTGTAAAAAGGATAAGGGGTACTTGTTCGACAAGTCGAGGAGTGTCAGCAAAGGTTAAAGTTAGTACCGTGTTTTGAATAAGCGTAATAATTGTGAACATGGTGGCAACCCACAGCCATTCAAGCCCAAAAATATACTCCCGAAATGCTTGTACATTGGTGCGTACTACCTCGGATGCTATGATAATCATTAAAGTGCTTAACCCAAGTGGGGCTAGCGTTAAGACATCCCGCATAAAAAACACAACAAAAACTGTCCAAATGGGTACATATTCGGGCCTTCTCACCAAAAAAGCCATTGTCAAGCAGTAAAAAAGATCAGGATCAGGCAGAGCTTCCGCACTAAGGTCAAATGGGATTACTGACCATAGAACAGAGACTAGCCCAATCCCTAGAAAGCCTGTGCGATGTATCCACAAACGAAACGCAGAAATATCCTCCATCACTCACTCACTCACTGAAATTTCGTCTGGTAAGTTTTGACCAACTAATCGGCCAGGCTCTGATATTGGGGAAGCAGGCAAATGACGGATTACACGCAGGAACTCCAAACGCCTATAATCTGCCGCTAACCTTACGCGCAACCGTCCGTCACTGCTCAAAAATACTGTGCCTGTAAGCAGCCCTGGAGGGAAAACCCCGCCATCGCCAGTTGTGATCACGCGATCACCCGCACGTATTTGATCCACGATATCTATGAACTCTAAAGGGGGTAAAGGCGTATTATCTCCTGTAAGGATAGCTTTTTGCCCTGATGGCGTCACTTCAACAGGAATGCGGCTTGACCTATCGGTCAAAAATAACACCCGTGCTGAATTTTTTCCAACTCCCGAAATACGTCCTACAAGGCCCAGACCATCCATCGCTGCCCACCCATCAACAATACCATCATTTCGCCCAATGTTTATCAACGCGGATTGGCGAAACGGGCTTCCGCTGTCAGTCAGTACCACGCCTGTCGTGAAGGTTAGCTTCGGGTTTAACTTTACATTGTTGAGATCCAACAACTTTGCATTCTTTTGCTCTAACTGAATGGCGGCCTCTTTCCAGGCTTTCATCTGCTGCAATTCTCGGCGGAGCTCTTGGTTTTGCATATAAATCCTTGAGTAGCTTTGTGCATCAGAAATCATATTCGAAAAATGCGCAACAGGAGCCAATACCGACTCTAGGGGGGGGATCACCTTGTCAATGACCGCCATACGAAAACGCTCTGCCCGTGGGTTATCAATTCGCCAAATCAGGAAAGTCAAAAACGTAACTATTAACAAAACGAAGACAAGTACACGTCGCACGATGCGGCGAAAATAGACGTCACTATCGTTTTGTACGGCCATCGGTCGCTTTCACTGACTTAGCTATCGAAATCAATAACATGAAGTAGCTGTTTTTCATACTCCAGAGATTTTCCCGTGCCTAGCGCTACGCAATTCAGGCTTTCATCGGCAACCGAAATTGCCAAACCTGTCTGCTCACGAAGAGCCAGATCTAGTTCACCAAGTAACGCACCGCCACCTGTTAGCATAACACCGCGATCCACAATATCTGCGGCCAAATCAGGTGGGGTAGATTCCAATGCTGTCATTACTGCTTCGCAAATCTGCTGCACAGGTTCAGCCAATGCCTCTGCCACTTGGGCCTGTGTGATCTCAGTTTCTTTCGGAACGCCATTTAACAAATCGCGGCCGCGAATCTCCATCGAAGCGCCACGCCCATCGTCAGGCATTCGTGCTGTGCCGATGGAAGTTTTTATCCTCTCTGCAGTGTTTTCGCCCACCAGAAGGTTTTGCTGACGGCGCAGATAAGAGATCACTGCTTCATCCATACGGTCCCCACCCACACGCACAGACCTTGCATAAA
>MDTG01079308.1_pt1 | contig 11154 bp, 11 predicted proteins | sample 811421 | NCBI WGS metagenome assembly MDTG01 (sample SAMN05326645, study PRJNA326480) | marine metagenome | isolation source: seawater | place: Pacific Ocean: South East | collected 2011
ATCATAGTTTAATTATAGAAAAAAAAACATTATCGAAAGATCTTGAAATTACTGCTGAAACCAAAGATGGTTTAATAATGGGTATAAGACACAAAAAGTACAATGTTCATGGAGTGCAATTTCACCCTGAAAGTATTAAAACTAAGTTGGGTATTAAAATTTTAAAAAATTTTATAAAAAATTAAATAATTTATGAGACAATTCATTAAAAAAATTGAGAATAACGACAATTTATCTTTTGATGAAAGTAAAGAAGCTTTTGAAATATTAATGGAAGGTAAAGCAAATGACAAAGAAATATTTGATTTTCTAACACTTTTGTCAGCGAAGGGTGAAACAGCAGACGAAATAGCTGGTGGAGTTTTTGTACTAAGAAATAAATCTAAAAGAGTTTATGTAGAAAATTGTGTTGATACATGTGGAACTGGTGGAGATGGCATGAATACACTTAATATTTCAACATCATCTGCTCTGCTACTATCAAGTATGGGCGTAAAGGTAGCAAAACATGGTAATAAAGCTGTATCATCAAAATGTGGATCTGGTGATGTTTTGGAGTATTTAAATATTAAAATAAATTTAGAACCAAATGAAATTGAAGACCAAATTAAGAAAAATAATTTTGGCTTTATGTTTGCACCTAATTATCATAGTGCTATGAGATTTGTAGGGCCAACTAGAAAAAAAATTGGAAAAAGAACTATATTCAACATGATTGGTCCATTAAGCAGTCCTGCTTTAGTAGAAAGACAGGTAGTTGGAGTTTTTGATAAGAAACTTTTAAAAATATTTGCGAATGCTTTAAAAAATTTAGACATTAAATTTGCATGGATCGTTAATAGCGAAGATGGTTTAGACGAAATTTCACCTTATGCAAAAACAAATGTTATTCAATTAAAAGATAAAAAGATTTCAGAAATAATTATTGACCCAAAAGAATTAAATATAAATGCAGAAAAATTTGAAAACCTTATTGGTGATGATGCTAAATTTAATGCTGATAAAATTACAAGTATATTTAAAGGCGAAGATAATGACTTTTCTAAAGCTGTATGCTTAAATGCTGCTGCAGGATTAATAGTATACGAATCTCATCAAAATTTTGCTGATGCATATAATGATGCAAGAGAGCACATCTTATCAAATAAAGTTATTAAACATTTAGAAAAAATTCAAAATGCCTGAAAATATTCTAGAAAAAATAATTAAAAAAAAAAGGGAAAAGATAGTCAATTTAAAAAAAAATATTTCTTTAGGCTCTTTAACTGAATTAATTAATGCAAATAAAACATTTGTTAACTTTAAGGAAAAAATCGAAAATAATATAAAATTAAATAAACTTTCAATTATTGCTGAAATTAAAAAAGCAAGCCCTTCAGCAGGTATTATTATTGAGAATTATGACCCTGTTGAAATTGCCAATATATACAATAACAATAAAGCTACATGTTTATCAGTTCTTACCGAAGAAGATTTCTTTTTAGGAAACCTAATTCACATAAATAAGATAAAAAAAAAAATTGAATTACCAATTCTTTGTAAGGATTTTTTTGTAGATAAAATTCAAGTACCCTTGGCAAAAAGTTATGGTGCTGACGCTATATTGATCATACTAGCTGCTGTCAGCGAAAACCTTGCTAGCGAGCTATATGAAGAGGCATTAAAATTAAATATGTCTGTAATAGTTGAAGTACATACCGTCAACGAAGCTAGACAGGCTCTTAAATTTAAAAACGCTCTAATAGGAATTAATAATAGAAATTTAAAGACTTTAGAAACTGATATAAATACAACCCTTGATATCTACAATGTTTTAATTAATCACTCTGGACCTTTAATCTCAGAAAGTGGAATTAAAACAAAGGAAGAGCTTTTTGAGCTATCTAGTAAAACTTCTATTAAAACTTTTTTAATTGGTGAATCACTTTTAAAAAATTTAGACAATAATTCAATTTTTTCAGTTCTTTAGTCAAATAACCCTATATATTAGTGGTTTTTTTACTATTGTGAATTGTAAAGAACTTTTATAGAACAGATTTGTACGATATTTGTTCTTATGCTTACAAAAAAACAAAAAAACCTGCTACTATTTATCAACAAAAAGTTGAGATCTAGTGGAATTTCACCGTCTTATGAAGAGATGAAATCTTCGTTAAATTTGAAATCAAAATCAGGAATTCATAGATTAATTAGTGCCTTAGAGGAACGAGGATTTATAAAAAGATTAGCCCATAAAGCGAGAGCTTTAGAAGTTTTAAAATTGCCTGAAACGGCTTCTGCTAATGATATATATAACAGTTTCTCACCTAGTATTATAAAGGGTGGCTTAGATGATAATAAAGATAATGATACATCAGAAATACCTGTATTAGGAAAGATTGCTGCTGGAACTCCTGTTGAAGCTATCCAAAATGAAGTTGCCAGAATACCACTACCTGAAAATATTGAAAAAAATGGAGAATTTTTTGGTTTAAAAGTTCAGGGAGATTCTATGATAGAAGCAGGTATAAATGATGGAGATACAGTGATTGTAAAAAAAACCGACACAGCAGATAATGGGAAGATAGTAGTTGCTTTGATTGATGATCATGAGGCAATGCTTAAAAGAATAAGAAGAAAAGGTAAAACTGTTGCATTAGAAAGCGCAAACAAAAATTACGAGACGAAAATATTCGGTCCTGACAGAGTAAAAGTTCAAGGTGTTCTTGTATCTTTATATAGAAACTTTTCATAAAATATAATAAACAAATAAGATGAAAAAAGTAGCAACAAGATTTGCTCCATCTCCAACTGGACCCTTGCATATAGGTGGAGTAAGAACAGCCTTATTCAATTGGTTATTCTCTAAAAATCAAAAAGGTAATTTTTATTTAAGAGTAGAGGATACAGATAAAGAAAGATCTAAAGATGAATATAAGGATCAAATAATTAAATCTCTTAAATGGATTGGTATTAATTATGATGGACCAGAGTATATCCAGTCAAAAAAAATTGAAGACCACATTAAAGTAGCAAATGAATTACTTAAAAACGGTCATGCTTATAAATGTTATTGTTCTAGTCAGGAAATAGATGAACAAAAAAAAAGAGCAAAACAAAAAAAAATTCCTTATATTTATAATAGAATGTGGAGAGATAAAAAAAAAGAGGATGCACCTAAAAATATTAAACCAGTTATTAGATTTAAGAGTAAAATAGATGGTTCTTCTATTTTAAAAGATTTAGTTCAAGGTGATATTGAAATCAATAACGATACCATTGAAGATTTTATTATATTAAGAAATGATGGAACACCCACATACAATTTGTCAGCGTCTGTAGATGATCACCAAATGAATATGACACATATTATAAGAGGCGATGATCACAAAATAAATACCTTTAAACAAATACAGATTTATCAAGCTATGAAATGGGAGTTACCATCGTTCGCACATATACCTTTAATACATACAATTGAAGGAAAAAAGCTTTCAAAGAGAGATAAGGCTTCCACTTTAGACGATTATTCAAAGATTGGTATTATGCCAGATGCCCTTAGAAATTATCTGCTTAGATTAGGATGGTCTTATAAAGATAAAGAAATATTCACTTTAGACGAAAGTATTAGAAATTTTAACCTTGAAGGTATTGGTAAATCACCCTCTAAATTGGATATGAATAGAATTCTATCAATGAATGAGTATTATATAAAAAATATTGATGAAAATAATTTATTTATTCATTTTTCAGAATACTGTAAATTATATAAAAGTGAAATTAGGTCAGATAAAAAAGATCAGATTAAAAAATCTCTTAACTTCTTAAAAAATAAAGCAAAAACCTTAGAAGATATATTTAATAATGGTCAATACATCATGGTAGATGAGGTAAATTTTAGTAATGAAGATATTAAATTAATTGATGATACAGCTAAAAAAGTCATCTCCGACTTCAAAAAACAATTAATTAATTTAAATAAATTAAGCAAAGAAACATTAGAACCTATAGTAAATCTGCTTATTAAATCTAATAAAACCAATTTTAAAGGAGTTGGTCAGCCATTGAGGATTGCTTTAACAGGTTCAAAATTTGGACCTGGTATTTACGATATAATTATTTCACTTGGAAAAGAGCAAGTAGCTAAAAGATTAGCTAATAAAAAACTTATTTAAAACCGATGCAGCCTCTTCAGAGGAAGAAGTTTTAGATCTGATCCGAGTTAAGGTTTTTTGACAATCGTTAATTTGCTTTTTCATCAACTCAGGATTCTTCAAAAAATATATTACTGAGTTATAAATTTCCTTAGCATTACATTCATTCTGAATTAATTCAGGAATTATTTCTTTATTATTAATTATATTGATGATGTTAGCAAATTTAATTTTTACCAACATTCTCACAATTAAAAAATTTAAAAAATTCATTTTATATATAATTATAGATGGTACTTTTGCGTTACAAATTTCAAGTGAGACTGTACCAGATTTTGAAACTGCGAAAATAGATTTGTTTAATATTTGTTTTTTTATATTTTCGTTTGATATGACTTCAGCATTTTTTAAATTAGTAATATTAATTCTTTCACTTATTAAATTTTTATTTTCATTTGTTGCATGGAACACAAAAACAAAATTATTGTATTTTTTATTCATCATATTTACAAAATCAATCAAGATAGGTAAAAGTAAATTTACTTCTGATAATCTACTTCCACAAAAAAGTGAGATAATTTTTTTATTATTTGAAATAATATTAGATAGATTTATTTTAATATTTGTTTCTTGCTCTAATAATGGATGACCAACAAACGTATTTGGAATATTTTCTTTATCAAAATATTTTTTTTCAAAATCAAATAATAACAATATATGATTTAAAAACTTTTTAAATTTTTTTACTCTGCCCTCTCTCCAAATCCATACCTGTGGAGCCACATAGTGAATAGTCTTAATTTTATTATTCAATTTTTTAACTCTCTCTGCAACTCTTAATGTAAAATCAGGACTATCTACACTAAACAAAATGTCTGGATTAAATTTAATAATTTCTTCTACAGTATAGTTTATTTTTTTTTTAATTTTAAAAATATTTAATAAAACACTTGTAAATCCAATATATGTAATTTCTTTGAGATCAAAAATAGATTTTATATCTAGTGAATTTAAATGTGCTCCACCAACACAAGAATACTGAATATTAGAATTTTTTTTTTTAAGTTCAGATATGACTTTAGAAGCAAGCTTGTCTCCTGATGGTTCTCCAGTTAATATAAATATCTTTTTCATTTTACCGAAATAAACATTTTATTTTTATTAGCAAATTTAATACATTTACTTTTGTCTAAAAAAATGTGTTGTTTGCTTTTTATGACAATACCTTTTAATCCAGCGGTTTTACTTTGTTTTATTGTTTTTAATCCAATAGTTGGAAGATCTATTCTCAAGTCTTGTTTCTTTTTTGGAAACTTAACTAAAACACCATGATTTCTAAATTTTTTGCTTCTGCTTCTTTCAAGCATTTTTTTAGTTCCTCCATTTCCTTCTATGGAAATTATTTTTCTATTTCTAACAACAACCCCTTGACTAAAGTTGTATTCACTTAACTTATGTAAAGTTTTAATTGCTTTATTAATATCTAATTGATCTTTTTTACTTGGTTTAATATCTGAATAATCACCTTTTTTTAAAGAAAGTTCAGGATTAAATATTAGTGAATTTTCAGTTTTAATATTGTTTTGTGCCAATATTTTAATTATTTCTTTGAGTATCGCTGCATCTCCTAACTTTGATGATTTTATTATTCTTGGCATATAATAAATACCTTTTAAATCTAATTTTAATCTAGAAAAGTTTGGTTTTTTTACCTTTCCAGCAAATAAAACTTTTTTACAGTTATTTTCTTTGAGAATATTAATAATTTTACCAAATTGCCCTATAGATACAGAGTGAGATTTCTTATCCCGTTTAAATTTGTTTGATTTTGTTAAATCAATTATCAAATATCTTATTTTCTTTTTTTTTATAGCTTTTAGAATTTCCTTTGGAAAATCAGTATCACCAAAAATTAATCCAATCATTTTACGAAAATGGTGTGCAAATTGACCTTTTTTTATCCTTTGTGATAAATTCTATAACTTCTTTAACTAATGGATTGTTTTTAAAAGAGCCATTTAAATTGCTTATATTTTTATTGATATTCTTTGTGGCAAAAATCTCCTTGTAAGCCTCACTAAGACCTAAGATATCTTTGTTCTCAAATTTAGCTCTTCTTAACCCTATTAAGTTTAGTCCTTGTAATGAATTTCTATTTCCTGTTGATAATCCATAAGGAATTACATCATGCAACACTCCAGTCATTCCTCCTATCATAGCCATCTTTCCAACCCTAGTATATTGTTGAACCGCAGAATTACCTCCTATTACAACGTTATCTTCAATAATTGCGTGTCCTCCAAGAGGAACATTATTTGCTATAATTACATTATCCCCTACTTTACAATCATGTGCTATATGAGATGAAATCATAAATAAACAATTGTTTCCAATCACTGTTTGCCCGCCACCCCCAACTGTACCAGAGTTTATTGTAACATACTCTCTAATTTTATTATTATCACCAATGATTATATTTGTTGGCTCACCATTATATTTTAAATCCTGTGGTTCATTAATTGAAACAAAAGGATAAATTTTATTTCCTTTACCGATTTTAGCATTTGAAGAAATATTTACATGTGATTGAATAATTGTTTCTTCTCCAATTTCAACGTTAGGACCTACTACACAGTAAGGTCCTATTTCAACATTTTTTGAAATTTTCGCTTTATCACTAATTATAGCAGTTTTGTGTATCATTTGTTTTCTCTTAAAAAATTTTTTAAACTTTTAGCGGGATAACCCATAACTTTTGTGTCATTTGGTACATCTCTAATTACACCACTTCCTCCACCTATTTGAACATTGTTACCTATCTTTAGGTGTCCTGATACACCAGCTTGTCCACCTATCATAACATTATTGCCTAAAGTGGAGCTTCCTGCAAAACCAACTTGACCTGCTATAATGCAGTTATCACCAATTTTGACGTTATGAGCAATATGAATTTGATTATCAAGATAGGTATTTTTTCCAATAATTGTATTAGACATTGACCCACGGTCTATAGTGCATCCACAACCTATTTCTGAATTATCATTTATGATTACAGCTCCAATTTGTGGATATCTATAATTTGACTTTTTATTTGGAAAAAAACCAAAACCTTTTTTTCCTATAATACAACCATCCAAGATATGTACATTGTTATGTATAATTGTATTTCGTAGAATTACATTCGAACCAACTACACAATTAGTTCCTATTATTACATTCTTTTCAATAATTGTATTGTGTCCTATTAAACAATTTTTTCCGATTTTTACATTTTTGCCAATTAGTACATTCTTTCCAAATTTAACCTTTTTTTTAAAAGTAGTATTTTTAATTTCTTTCACTGTCGTATCAAAATCATCAGTAATAGACTCAGGATAAAATAGATTAGTTATAATTGAAATTGAAACTAAAACATTTGGTACAATTATTTTTATACAATTATTTGGAATATATTCTTTTAGAGTTTCAGTTGTAATACATATTGCAGCTTTGGTTTTTGAGGCGACTTCAGCATATTTTTTTGTATGAAGAAAGGTTATATCATTTTTGGTAGCATTAATTAAATCTTTTACATCTTTAATAAAAATATTATTTATGTTTTCAGAGTATTTTATTTTCGCAGCATTTAAAATTTTTTTAATTTTAAACGGACCGTGATTTTTAAAAAAAGGATTAATCATTATTTAAAGTTTTTATCAAAACTTTTAGTGATTAGTTATCAACAATTATTGCTAATTATTTCCTATCAACAATTGTTGCGGACCATTGAGCATCTGCCATTTTTTTATCTAAAACAAAGGCTTCTCCCTTATACTTCCATACTCTTCCATGAGACCTAATAGCTTCTATATTTAACTCTAGCTTGCAGTCAGGTACTACTGGATTTCTAAATCTTGCCTTTTCAACACTCATTAAAAAAACAAGCTTATTTTCATAAGTTGATTTATCTAAACCATGAGCTGTTAAAGCTGCCGCTGCTTGACCAAAGGCTTCAACTATAAGCACACCTGGCATAACAGGCTGACCAGGGAAATGGCCTTGTACAAAAAAGCTATTTTTTTTTACATTTACTATTGCAGTTGCAGAATGTAATTTCTTTATATTATTTAGTTGGTCTATTAATAGCATAGGTTCTCTATGTGGCAACAAATCTATTATTTGTTTTTTATTAAGACTATTTTCCATTTAATTAATATTAAGTTTTGAAATTTTTTTATCAACTATTTTTAAAATTTCATTTGTAATATCAAGCTTGGATTTACCCATCAAAATATTTTTTTTTTGAATTACAATGTCAATTGAATTTTCTTTTGCATATTCAGCCAGAATTGGTTTAATTTTTTTTGCAAAATCTGCACTTGCGTTAATTCTTTTTTTTGTAACATCTTCTATAGCTGCTTGTCTTTCTTTTCTATAATCGTTTACTTTGTTTCTCAGCTCTTGAATTTTTTTTTCAAATTCTTCTTTACTCAAAACATTACGTTTTGAAATTAAATCTTCTTCATCCTTTTTTAATTTTTTTTCAATTTTTGTAAATTTATTAATATTAGTTTCATTTATTTTATTTAATTTTTCTGTAGCTGATTTTCCAACTTTTGAAACTTGCATAATTTTATCCATATCGATGTAAACAATAGTCTCAGCGTTCAAATTTTTTGAAAAAAATATAAGTATAAAGACTAAAATATATATGAAATAAGTGATTTTTTTCATTTTTTAAAATGTAGTTCCAATATTAAATCTGAAAGTTTCAGTTTTATCAGAGCTGGTTTTTGATAAAGGTTGTGCAATTGAAAAATTTAATGGACCTATCACTGTAAACCAATCAACTGAAATACCTGTTGAGCTTCTCAAACTAGAATTATCTAACGAACTATCATAGTCTACTCCCCAAACATTTGCTGCATCTAAAAATATTTGAAAATCTACATTTTGAAGATCAGCACCAAATTTAGGTAATGTTGTTGAGGCGTTTATTGATGCTGTATGATTTCCACCTATATAATCACCACCATCAACTGGTCCAATTTTACCAGATTGGAAACCTCTTAATCTTTTAGACGGTATGTATAGTCTCTTTGAAATTCTAACATCTTCATCTGTTAAAGAATTTATTGTACGACCTAAGAAAGAAAACCTAGTAATCATCTCTGAGTCACCAACTTGTTTAAACGTTGTGTACTCATAACTATTTAAAAATGCATAATCCTCAGAAACAAATGGAATACTTTGCGTAAATCTGCTTCTAAATCCATCGCTTGTCTGAAATCGTTGGTTTCTTTTATCTAAGTCTAAAGTATATCTGAAGTTACTATCAACATATTCTCCTTCTTGAGACTTTAATTTAGATGATGCAGTTTGATTTGTATCTAGTTTTTCATAATAAGTAGAAAAATTTGGACTAAAATATATATCTTCATATTGCTCCCAAACTGAGCCAAAACTAAATCCGGTAGTGCTAGTTTCATATCCGTAATCAGTCATTCTATCGATAGTACTACTTTGAAAGCTTGTGGTTAATGATTTGTTTGAGTAGTTCCAGTTTGGATTTGTAACGCTAAATTCTCCTTTAAGCGCTTCTTCTGTTAATCTTACACTAGTATTGAGTCTTATATTTTTTCCTAAAAAATTATTCTCTTTAATACCAAATGCCACAGTACCACCAGCTGTACCAGTACCTGCACCTGCACTAATTTCACCTGTTGGTTTTTCCTCAACTGTTAGGTTTAAAATTTTTTTATCTTCTTCGCCTTCCAATAATTTATACTGAACATTACCAAATATATTTAAGGCTTTAAGATTGTTTATTGATTTAGATAATAGAAGAGAATTAAATGGATCACCTTCATCAACTTCTAAATTATCTCTTATCACTTTTTCATCTGTTACGTTATTACCTAAAATATTAATTCTGCTTAAATATTGTTTTTCGAACTCTTTAATTTCAAAAACCAAATCAAGTGTATTGTCAGAATTAATTGTTTCATTGAAAGCTGCATTTATAAATTCGTAATCATTTTTTATTGATAGATTATTTACAATTTTAACAATTTTTTTAAGTCTATTTGTTGAGTAATATTCTCCTTTAAGTTTTGCTAATTTCTTTTCAACTTCAATGAAATCTTTTTCATCATAATCTGAAGGAAGAATTAATTTTGAGTCTCTTATTTTATATTTATTACCTGCTTCTATAGAATACGTTAATTTAAATTGATTATCTTCGGTAAGTTCAACAACACTTTCGTTGATTTGAACAAGATAAAAACCTTTATTTAAATAAAAGTTCTCTAATAATCTCTTATCCAGTGATATGAGCTCTGGATTAATAAATTTTTTTGAAGTAATAAATTTCCAAAATTTATTTTCTTCACTTGCAATTACACCTCTTAGAGTTCTATCTTTATAGACTTTATCTCCAATAAAATTAATTGATTGAATGTAAGCTTTTTTTCCTAAATCAATTTCATAAATTAAATCTATTGTATCATTTGAATTTTCCGATATTTTTAATTTAACTTCTGAAAAATAGTATCCAGAATTTTTTAATATACTTGTAATAATATTTATGTCTCCTCTAGTTTTATTTTCAACAAAAGGATTTTTATCTTTGGAAAATATATTTTTTTTTAATAATTTAATTGTTTCTTGTTTTTTTAAGCCCTCAATTACTACCTCTTGAATAATTTTATTTTCTTCGACTGATATATAAAGAATATTTTCCTTAATTTCTAAAGATACATCCTTAAAAAAATCAGTTTTGTATAAATCATTTAAAATTTTATTTAAATCGTTATCAGAATAGTCTTCACCAATTTTTATATCTGAAAAAACTAAAATTGTTTCTTTTGAAATTCTCTCATTATTTAAAATTTTAATATCATTAACAACTTCAGCAAACGATTTTGAGAAAGCAAGAAAAACAATAAATAATGTAAACGTAATTATTCTAAACATAACGTGCGGATCTTACACATAAAGATCTTGTTTTCAATCTTACATATTTATTAAGAGTGGATATTTG
>MDTG01350876.1_pt1 | contig 11154 bp, 8 predicted proteins | sample 811421 | NCBI WGS metagenome assembly MDTG01 (sample SAMN05326645, study PRJNA326480) | marine metagenome | isolation source: seawater | place: Pacific Ocean: South East | collected 2011
AGGTCTTGTGAAATAGATTCAGTCGGGCTAAATGAGGACTTCGTGAGGATCTTTTGATACTTACGAGGTTTGTGGATAGGTGACCGAGTGGCTTAAGGAGCACGCCTGGAAAGCGTGTGTAGGGCAACCTACCGAGGGTTCAAATCCCTCCCTATCCGCCATTAAAGGGTGGTTTTCAAATAGAAAACCAGGCCTTGGCCGACTGTTGTCGGTTGACCGCTTGCGAAAGTGGCTTATGCTGCCACGCAACTGCAACGTCTGAACTCCGCCAGGCCCGGAAGGGAGCAACGGTAGGACCCACTGCAGTGTGTGTGGTGGCACTTTTTTTGTCGGAGGCCCCATGAGTTACTTGGTGTTGGCGCGAAAATACAGGCCCCAGAAATTTGAAGAAATGGTGGGTCAAAAGTCTGTCGTGCACACGCTAAAGCGTGCCATTGAGTTAGAGCGCATTCACCACGCTTTTTTGTTCACCGGCTCACGGGGGGTTGGCAAAACGACGATAGCTCGTTTAATGGCAAAATGCCTTTCGTGTGAAACCGGGATAACGGCCACGCCATGCGGCACTTGTTCTGCTTGTGTCGGTATTGGTGAGGGCACATGGGTTGATGTAAGAGAAATCGACGGTGCAAGTAACACTGGTGTGGATGATGTCCGTGTTCTCAGAGAGTCGGCACTTTATTTACCATCTTCTTCAAGGTTCAAAATTTTCATCATTGACGAAGTACACATGCTTTCTACAAATGCATTTAATGCATTACTAAAAATTTTAGAAGAGCCGCCAGCGCATGTAAAATTCATGTTTGCCACGACGGAACCTCACAAAATTCCAATAACAATACTTTCACGGTGCCAGCGCTATGATTTTGGGCGCATTTCAAGGCAGCAAATTGTTGACCAACTTCATCATGTTCTCAAGCAAGAGGGTATTGAAGTTGCTGATGCAGGTTTGCGATTGATCGCTGATGCCGCCGACGGTGGTATGCGAGATGCCTTGAGTTTACTTGACCAGGTGCTTAGTTTTTCTGGTTCTGAGGCCACCGAAGAACAGGTCGCAGCGGCTTTAGGTCTTGTCGATCGATCCCAAGTCACCTCTTTAGTAGAATCGATTTTAGCCAAAGATTCAAAGACGGCCTTAGCGACACTTAGCGATGTCTATCAAAGAGGCATTGACCTTAAAGAAGTGATGCAGGGCGTTGCAGTGGAGTTTCGCCACCTTGCGGTTGCAAGGTCTGCTGGTTCTCTCGAAGGACTCGCAGAGCTTTCTGATGATGATTGTAAAGTAATTGAGAAGAGAGCCCAAACTAATTCATTGGCTGACCTTCAGCGACTTTTTTCGATGTCGCTTGCAGGCGTTGAGCAAACAGCTCGTAGCTCTGAAACCAAGCTTGCAGTAGAATTAGTTATTTTGAAGATGTTAGAGCGCCCACCTTTATCCGAAATGGTAGCCGTAAGTCAGGCTATTGCTCGATTAGAGATGTTAGCAAAAGGTAAAAAGCCGAGTTTTGATATTTTAAGTGAACCAATATCGGCGGCGCCCACCTCAGCGAAACCGGCGGCAGCACCATCACCTGTAGTAAAACCGATTTCAGTGGCGACAATATCGGCAAGAGAGCCTCAACCTGAACTAACCGATCCCGTTGAGGTGGAGCCAGAGCAAAGGCATGAAGAGCCTGTTTTAGCTCGCCCCGTTCCCGCAAAGCCACCTAAACCCCGTCAAGAGCCTGAGCAAGCTACAGTTTCGCAAGAGGATGAACCAATTGAAGAGATACCAGACGAAGAGGCATTAGTAGATATGAATGCACTCATGCTCGAAAGTATGCCCCTAGAAGAGGTGGATGAGCGTTGGCTTGATTTTATTGCGGAAGTTGCTCTTAAAGAGCGTAAACTCGCGTCTCATCTTGAACATGCTTTTTTCACATCGGAAAGTTCTTTGACTGAAGGAAAAATGTGTTTGGTTTTTAAAAAGAAACTGCATCACAGTAACTTGCAATCTTTTCAGGGAACAGACTACTTCCAAGATATTTTCTGTAAGCATTTCGGTACTTCTCTTAACTTAGAAGCCACTTACGAACCGGATTTTGATGCTGAAGTTGGTCCTAGTGTACACAAGGCACGTCGACACGCGCTTGAGAAAGCGCATGCCGCTTTGAGGTCTCATGCCGAAGAAAATCCCGTGGTAAAAAAAGCATTAAGCTTATTTGGTGGGGAGATTAAAAGCGTAGAGCGGTTGTCTTAACCACGACCTGCTTCTGTTAAAACTGAATTCGTAAAGTGTTTTGGCGGTCCGAGCTGGAGCGGTATTTCTTTAGGTTTAACAGTTTTGGTCGGTTTGCGACCGGGTTTACCAGGTGCCTTTTTGGGCCCGGGGTCGCGTCTTCGAATTCGGGGTGGTGGTGGCCCATCTTTGGGTTCGATTCCTTGCTTTGATAAGGCCCGTAGTTTGCCATCAACGAGAGACATGAAGGCTTCTAGATCGCCACGAGTAGCGAGTTGTGCTTCGATCCAGCGCAAGGGGCCCTTCTTCGGGGTCATGTCGTAAAGATTTCGTGCCCTGCCTGTAAGTTCGGTGTCTTTGTCTAGAAAAGCGCCCACTTTATCACCAACGCCGACCAGCCCCATTAACGGGTTTTGGGTAAGGTAAACGCCGCAAACGGTAACTTCGCCAATGCAGAAACGGGGCGCCCAGCCACTACTGGGTCCATACCAGTACATTTCTGGATGGAGCTTCCGTTTGTTGAGTTCTTCAATGACTTGTTGGAAGCGATTCCATCGAGATCCAAGGATCTTTTGCAGGGCTTCGTCTGTGGGGTCAAAATCTTTTTCTTTTAAGGGGCTTTTCGCCATGTTGGATTTGTCCTTTGTCCTAATGAGTGCCGCAATCAAAGCGATCGAGTGTCGGCCAAACGCTGCTGTATTGTACTAAAAATTGAGTAAAATTCTAGTCCTGATCACTTATTTGGGGGGAAGAATCAGAGAAAAATCGGTTTGAGCCGCTTCAGCAGTGAAAAAAGCGTAGGTAATCCATGACCCGACCACTTTGCGAACGTAGTTTCGTGTTTGGTTGACTGGAATGGCTTCCACAAACGCATCAATGGCCTGATAGTCTTTAAGGGCTTTACGCCACTTTCTGACATTGCCTGGTCCAGCGTTGTAGGCTGCGACGGCTAAAAAGGGATGATGAAGGAGGTCGAGGCGGCGTTTGAGATGTTGAGCACCTAGAAGTGTATTAGTTCGAGGCTCAAAAAGCTGATTGAGATCTTTGAGTTCCATTTTGGCTATTTGAGCCTCTTCTTTGGCTGTTGCGGGCATGAGCTGGCAAAGACCCCTAGCCCCTGCCCAAGAGGTAACATCTTTTTCGAAAGCGCTTTCTTCTCTAGAAAGACCCCAGAGTAATGATTGGGGAAGCCCGTGTTGCTGGGCGGCATTTTGAAAGGCGCTGCGATAGGCCTGAGGAAAGACCAGCTGCCATATCTCGAGTGTGTCAGCTACAGGTTTGCCATGTGGCCAGTGCAGATGCCCTGTTCTGAGTATGCGGTGGCTTTTGCCGAAGGCACCTGCCAAAAAATAGCCTAAAGCCTTTTGATAAATGGGGATAGTTCCGTCAATTTGGAGCCGATCCAAAACCCAGATGGCTTCGTCGCGGTATCCTTTTGATATCAGTTGTTGAACCAGATGTAGCTCTTCTAAATTTTGGTCTAGCTGAGGCATTTCTGCTGCCTCAGAAATTTCAAATGGGATGAAAGAGCTGGGTGGGCCTTGTTGCGGCTCAAAATGCTTTTGGGCGTGTCCGTGATTTAAAAGTCGCAATGCAAGATGGCCATAATAGCTCGCCATTCGATTTTGCGATAATGCGAGTAGTTCTTTTCGACCAACTTCTTTTTGTTCGACGCTTTGTGTTTGCTCTAGGGTTTTAAGTTGGGGATAAATTTTCAAACGTGCACGCCAATACAGAGCACGGTCTTGGGTAAAACTGTCAAGACCGCTTTTTCTTGCGAGGGCGTCTAATTGTTCAATGGCAGCTTGGGTGTCTTTAGCGCGCGCCAGGGCAAAGGCCAGACGAAATGCTGCTTTATTCCATTGATCACCATCCTCGTATCGGCTTAGGAGTTGTCGATATGTGGCGACCGCTTTTTCAGTTTGTTTCTTGTTTTCTAAGTGAAGCGCTTTCATCATCATCACATCGTCAGCGAGCGGGTCATTGGAAAATTCAGCCAAAAAGCGGTTGTAAATCTCTAGGGCCGGTTTTAAGCTCTGAAACGAAGATACTTTGGATTTCATGTAAAGGGCTTTTCGAACAGAATCTCCTTTACACTCTTTTAAAACGCGATCTAAATATTTGTGTGCGGTTTTGTAACGACGTTTTTTTCGTCCAGACTTACCTATTTGATAAGCGATGACGCAAGTATTTGCATCAAGAGGCTCCGCACTCAAAGAACGAGGACCTTCTTTTAGTATGATTCTGTTTTCGTGGCGCCTTGCAAGATTCTCAATGCGCTGTGCTTTTTGAGATATATTTGCCTTGAACAGGTTTTTTTTCAGGAGCTTTTTACCGTAATCAGTGTCACCCAGTTCAACGTAAATCTTTTTGTGTGCATTGGCCTTATCTTCTTTGGGACCATGCTTAAACACAAGGCCTAATAAAAAGGCGTGGGCTTCTCTTCTCTTCCGGTCTGAACGATGGGCGGCTTTTTGTAAAATTTGAATGGAGGGTGAGACCAAGGCTATCGCCATTTCAGCATTTTTATCTTCTAAATAACCGGCGGCTTCTTGAAGGGCCAAAACTTCGGAGCTCCAAAAAGGCGCATTGAAAACCTCCCAGGCAAATATGTTCGCTCGTTCTCTATCGTTGTGCTCGGCATAACAACGCATCAAACTTAAGGGGAGAAGTGGTTGCAAAATTTCTGCTTGCACATCTGCAAGAATTTTTTGGCAGGGCGGGCTTTGGATGGAGCTGTGGTCTTCAGTCGCATTGAGGTTTGAAGCAACAAGTATCACCAAACTTAAGGTTGGCGCGGTGAGAAATGTGAAATATCTTAAAATCGAGTTCATAATGCCAATACAATCAAACGAGAGGATTGATTTCAAAAAGAAATAGGAAGGGAACAGAGTCGATTTCAGTCGTTTTTTGAAATAAGAACAAGTAAAAGATGGTTTTTTTCGCAAAAAATGAATCCAAAGAGGCTGATTTACGTTATTTAAGGGGCTTAATCCTTCTTGGAGAGGTTTTGAAATGAAAATAAAACAGTTGATTCTCTTTTTCTCGATTACTTGGGGGTGTTTGTTCTCGGATATTGCGGACGCACGCCCCGATTTATGGATCTCAGGCGCTCAGAGAAGCTCGAAGGCCCTGATCGATATTCCTTCGCTTTCTCCGCTCGTGAAGGCTCGAGAATCTTCAGTTTTAGTGATTTTTACTGAAAGTGATGCGCCGGTAATGATGCCCTTGCCTTTTCCGTTCGGGCGCCAAAGATCAGCGCCCACACCGCGTCGAACGGGGCAGGGTTCTGGCTTTATTATTCATCCGCATGGGTATGCACTAACCAATCACCACGTTGTTGAAGGTGCTACGCGCATTATTGTAAAGTCAGGTCAAAACCCAGAGGAAATAGAAGCAGAGATTATCGGATCCGATGCTAATACGGACATTGCGTTGCTCAAACTCCAGGGAAACCGGAAGGATTGGCCCGTCGCTCCTCTTGGCGACTCTGATCGTCTGAATATTGGCGATTTTGTAGTGGCCATAGGCAACCCTTTCGGTTTGGAGATGAGCGTTTCATTAGGAATTGTTTCAGCACGAGGCAGAAACGATGTGGCCCCTTCTGGTCGCATGGGTTTGTATGATTTTTTGCAAACCGACGCCTCTATCAATCCCGGTAACTCCGGTGGCCCTTTGTTAAACCTTAAGGGTGAAGTGATTGGCATTAACGCAGCCGTGAATACTGCGGGCCAAGGTATTGGTTTTGCCATTCCCATTAACATGGTGAAACGTGTTGCAAGTGACCTCAAAGATAACGGTCGTGTGGTTCGGTCCTACATTGGCGTGACCATTGATAAAGTCACGCCTGATTTAGCCTCAAGTATGGGCTTAAATCATCCTCATGGTGCGCTCGTGCGTCAGGTGGCCGAGGGGTCACCAGCGGACAAGGCAGGCTTGGAGCCTGGCGATATTATCACGCATTTTGGCGGTAAAAAAATCGAATCGTCATCAAAGCTACCCGTCCTTGCTGGACTTGCAGGCGTTAATAAAAAAGTAAAATTAAAGATTATCCGCAATGAAAAACCCATGGCCATTAAAGTGAAGCTTGCTGAAATGCCGGGAGCGAATACGGTTGCTCAAAGGGCACAACCTAAAGAAAAAGATATTAACACGCAAATTGGCGTTGCCGTTCAAGACATCGATGCTAACGCGCGGCGTTCGTTGAAAATACCGAAATCGGTTAAGGGCGCGTTGATTGTTGAAGTACGTCATGGATCCAAAGCTTCGTTCGCAGGGCTGAGGCGGGGAGATGTAATAACAAAAGTAAACGGCCGCGTTATAAAATCATCTCAGTCTTTCTTAAACGCAATAAAAAAAGTCGCTTCCGGCAAGCTTGTGAGACTCATGGTGCGCCGGAAAAGTGCAAGACTATTTATTGCTGTGAAAAAACCTTAAGCCTTTACTCTGTGCAGCGAAATTCTGAAACTTGTTGAGAGCCTGTATTCGTGGGGTCCTCGGAGCTCGTTAAGATGGTATCTCCCCAGTAGGAATACGTAATGGACTCACCTTGAAGTTCCCAGGCGGGTCTTTCGGAAATAATAATTGGGGTGACATCTGCGATATCCTCCAATGTTTGATCGCCAATAAAACGGTACTCAAAAACGCCTGCATAAGTTTTTAAGACCAAACGCTTAGCTTGGCTGTGATAAGCACCTGCGGTTATAAGTGTGTTAACACCGGTGCTGTCGGGGAGTCGGGGCGCTGCGAATGTGCTCGTGTCGCCGATGGTTTGTTGGTCGGCTCCTTCAAGGTCTACAACAAAAAGTCGGGGCATTTGGTTATCAGCTTTTTCAAATAAATAACCACGGTTATTTTGGTTGTTCACCACAAAAGCTTCAATATTCGGTTTTTCGCCAGAGAAGGTGAGGGTGATGGTTTTTTCTAAGGCATAAGAAACCGTTTGCTCTGATAACGAATCATCGACCACGGGTTCTTTGAGAATGTGAATTTGTAGTGTTTCTCGTTGATGCCGGTTATCTCCAACATCGGCAATATAAAGACAGTAATCTTGACGGTTAGGACAAAAGCCGCTCGCCATGTCTTCAAAATCTGTCGCTACAATATCATCGAGCGTGACTGTTGCTAAGTGTGTACCGTTTTTATGGACTGCATAAATTTGGGCGGCATCTCCAGAATCATTATGTGCCCATAAAATAAATTCGTTAAGCAATGAAGGTGACATGCCAGAAATCTCTAAAAGTAATGTACCCGGCAGGACTGCGTAGGGCGCTGCAAGCGTATAAACATTTGAACACACTTTACTTTGAAAAAGACTTTCGGGAAGTGGAGGCGGAGTAGTTGTATTGCCTGAATCAGGAAGCGGTGACTGAGACACGGAGCCACCATCGGTGAGTGGCGGATTCGTAAGGATTATGGGCGGATCTTGTTTCGATGAGGTTTGGCAGGCATTGAGCAAAAGCGTGCTCATTAAAAATAAAAATTGATGTAAACGATTTGACATGTGTTCTCTACCAGCGTTTATTGCGTCACATAACTTCTAACATGAACAAGCTTAAAGGAGTAGCCTGTGTGGTGGGAAAATGAACAATGCAGCGCAAGTGCCCAAAAAATAAAACTGGTGGCCTTCGATGTGGATGGCGTTTGTACTGACGGTCGGTTTTATTATGGGCCCGATGGTGAAGCTTTACATGCGTTCCATGCCCGAGATGGAATGGGTTTGGTTTTAGCAAGACAGCAGGGTATTCCAACGGCTGCGATCAGTGGTCGAAACAGCAAAAATGTACAGTCCCGCCTTTCTGAGCTGAAAGTGCCACATATCCATCAAGGTATTACGGATAAGTTGGTCGTTTTAGACGCTTTGCGAGAGCAGTATGACTTAAAGTGGAATGAGATCGCTTTCGTGGGTGATGATGTGAACGATATCATTTTACTAAAGAAGGTAGGTTTATCTGCGGTCGTTGCTGATGCCGCCTATGGCATAGATCAACATGCCGATCTGACCTTATTTGCTTCGGGAGGGCACGGCGCCTTGCGAGAGTTGGTCGAGGGCATTTTGCGGTGTCAGAAGAAGTGGCCTTATTGATTAGTTATCAAAAAGCCAAGACAGTTGGGTGTGTGGTCCGAGCTGATCAATGATGTAGCAGCGAAATTGTTTTTTGAGTCGGTTGGCAAGTTGTCCCATGCGTTGTTTTGAAACACCATATTTTTTACCGAGCTCTACGAGGCTGACGGGATCATGCGTAATGAGATGCAGGGTCCAGATGTCTTTGTCTCGTTGGTTTTCCAATTGTTCGGCAAAGCCATTCACCATATTTTTAATCATCGCTGAAAGTTCGAGCTGTGCTGCCATGACTTCGGGATCTGCTTCATCATTGGCAATCATATCTTGAAGGCTTTGGCCGTTGTCATCATTACCTATCTTGGTAGACAGACTTGCCTCCCGAGCTTCGAGTCGTTGCACCACTTGAGCAACCTCTTCTGGACTCTCACCGACTTCTTTGGCGATATTTTCAATGCTATCGCTTTTGCCCTCCGCGAGGAGCTTTCTGCGGACTTTAGGGAGGCTAAAATAAAGCTTGCGACCTGCGCGCGTATTTCCGGTGTGAATTAATCTGCCGTTGAGCATTAAAAATCGTGTTAACTGTGCGCGAATCCAATAAGCAGCGTAAGTACCAAACCGCGTTCCTTTATCAGGGTCCCACTTTTTGGCAGCAATGGCCATACCGGTAGACGCTTCTTGCACCAGGTCCATTAAGTTCGCCCAAGAACGTCTGTATTGATGCGCCATTTTTATGGCCAAGCGCATGTTGTGAAAGACGAGTTTTTTGGCTGCATCGTCATCACTAAAATCTCTTACTTTTTTACCGAAGGCAGCCTCTTCTTCTTCGGACAAACGAGGAATGCGGCTCGCCCGAGTAACAAAGCTGCGATAGAGATCTTGGGAGGTTGTATCTTGCTCTTTGAGCTCTTCTTCTTCCTCTTCGGGCTCAAAAATTTCGGGTTCTGGCGTGCCCAATAAACCGTGAGGTTTGATCCAGTCACCCTTATTATTGGCGAGTCGAATACGCTGTTGTTGAATGATAGCTTGTGAGGCCATATCCAAAATATGAAGATCATCTGCATTGTCTATGTCATCGGGCTGTATCACCTCTCCTTCTTGAGAGGGGGACAGGATTTCAGAAGGTTTTCTCACCGTACTCATGTCTTCGCATTTACTCCTATGACCGGATTCTAACAACATAAACACCTGCTTGGGAAAATAAAGACCCCACAGCATAAGTAGCTAAATATAATGGATAAATTACAGACTTGGTATGCGTGGCCTAAGCACAAAGCATATGATGGCCGGTTTTATTGCTCTAATTGTCTCAACTTAAGAATTGGACGTCTCAGCTTGGATGCGGTTATATCTTTTGAAGCAGACCTTTCAGCAAAGGAAGAAAAGACGTTGATTGCTTCGCGAAACCATCAACGCTGGTTAGGGCTTACTTTTTGTTTGTTGTTTAGCTCGATGAGTAACACAGTTAAGGCACAACAAGACAAGTTCGCACCTGTCCTGTCCATTACGCCTGGTGCCGGTTTCGATCTACGCTATTTGGACGAGCGGTTTTACTTAGGTACGCCCTTAACTTTAGATTTTCAAAGTCGCGCTGTATCGCTTCGTTTACTAGCCCCTCTTTTTTGGAATTTGGAGCCCGTCACTTTAGCGCCCGAAGATCCTGCGGGTTGTTCGTATTTGCGTTGTGAAGATTGGCTCGTGAAGGGCGAGTTGAGCATGATCCGTCTTTCACGGATTGTGCGGCACTTTCGTTTAGGCGATGGGGACAGCGATTATTTTATTCGCGGCGGGGCATTGAACCTGAGATTAGGTCAGGGCCTTTTGATAAATGGTTACCACAATCAAATCCATTGGGATTTAAGAACCAGTGGCGTGTATGGCAAGGCTTTAATCTGGGGAACGCCTTTAACCGTTACTGCTTTTGCAGGCAGTTTTCTTGGGGCACCGACGTTATTTGGTGGCAGGTTGGGGGCAGCACATCAGTTAGGTGCTGCCGATCAACTTCGTTTTGAGTGGGGCGTAGACGCATTTACGGATCCGTTTATGAGTGGTGACGCTGCTGCCTTGGGGGCGATGGGCGATATTGATGTACGGCTTGTGGATCGAAGTTTGAGTGGGGTTGCGGCAGATGGCGCATTACCTTTCGAGCTTTTCGACCAGCTATTAATCTTTCGGCCTTATGTGGGCGTGAGTACCCTTCGTGGCTTTTCACGGTATGGACAGGACCTTCCAGAATGGGGCGTTGGGGCTTTAGCTGGTTTACAGTTTTGGCTCACCTTGCCTTGGGTGGGTCTTTATGCTGAAGCGCTTTATGGTTATTCAACAGCCGCTCATTATTTTGGTGCTGTCGACGTGACTTATGAACTTGAAAAGAGATTGAGCTTGGTTGAAACAACCACTGAGGGCGACACCTTTTTATATGTACCGCGCGTGTCGGGCACGCACCAGGCTTATGAGATGGGTTTTCAGTGGAGCGATGCCCTCACGGGTAATGTGCGCCTCAATATCCCGCCTGCACAACGTGGCGCTTTGCTGCACGCCAACTTGCAGTGGGCAAGCCAAGACGTCCTTTTAGGAGTGCACTGGATTTCGAAGAAAAGTTGGACCGAGATCCAAGCGGATTACACGCCCACGGTTGCCTTAGGCGAGGCGGCTTTTAGAATATGGGGTGACTGGTCGGTTTGGTCGCGTTATTCTTTAGGGCCAAGACTCGTCCAAGAAAAAAGCGTCCAGTGGCAACGAAGCCAGGACGCTTTGTTTGGTTTTATGTGGCAACGCCGATTTGCCGCGAAGTAGATTTAGCGTTTCACAGCCAATTCAGCTTCGATTTGCCTTTCTACTTCAGCCAATTCTGCCTCTGCGGGCGCCTCTTCGGCCA
>MDTG01158624.1_pt1 | contig 11153 bp, 5 predicted proteins | sample 811421 | NCBI WGS metagenome assembly MDTG01 (sample SAMN05326645, study PRJNA326480) | marine metagenome | isolation source: seawater | place: Pacific Ocean: South East | collected 2011
CGGACCCCGGCCCGACCGAAACGCGCAGGGAACCGGGCCGGAGGCTGCGCCAGCAGCCGTAGGGCCGGCGGCGTCGCCCGGCAGCGTTTCTTGGTTACTTCTTGGGGCGCCAAGAAGTAACTCGCATCAGCCGGCGCAGTCGGCGGCGAAACGCCTTGGCCTCCGAATCGGCACGCGGGTGCCGCTCAACCGCCGGTGCCGGCCCCGCTGCCCGGCCGCGACTTCCGCATCGCAATGCTGAGCAGAATCACCGGAACGATTCCCACCACCACGATGCTCAGCGCCGAGGTCGACGCCTGGGCCAGGCGTTCGTCCGAGGCCAGGTCGAAGGCCCGGACGGCCAGGGTGTCGAAGTTGAAAGGCCGCAGAATGATGGTGGCCGGCAGTTCCTTCATCACGTCGACGAATACCAGGATGGCCGCGGCCAGCAGGCTGCTTCGCATTACCGGCAGGTGCACCAGCGCCAGTGTTCGCGCGGCGGTCTTGCCCAGGGTCCTCGAAGCGGCATCCATGTTGGGCGTGATCTTGCCCAGGCTGGCCTCGACGCTGTTGAACGATACGGCCAGGAAGCGGACGACGTAGGCGTAGACCAGCGCCACCATGGTGCCGGTCAGCAGCAGTCCCGGCAGGAATCCGAAATGCTCGCGCGCGAACAGGTTGATCCGCTGGTCGGCCCAGCCCAGCGGAATCAGGATGCCGACCGCGATCACCGACCCCGGGATGGCGTAGCCGACCGATGCGATGCGCGCGGCCGCGTTCGTGAGCCGGCCGGGCTGCATCCGCACCCCGTAGCCGATCACGACGGCCAGGCTGACCGCGGCCACGGCCGTGACCGAGGCCAGCTTGAAACTGTTCCAGGCATAACCCGCCATGCGCTCGCCCATTTGCGGATCGCCTTCGGAGATGTGCATTTCCAGCAGCAGCAGGGCCGGCAGCACGAAACCGACCAGGATCGGCAGGGCGCAGGCGGCGAAGGCCAGCAGCGCGCGCCCGCGCGGCAGCCGATACTGCGGCAGTTCGCGGTAGCGCGCCGTGGTGTGGTGAAAGCGCGCCCTGCGCCGCGACCAGCGCTCGAGCACCAGCAGCACGATCACGAACACCAGCAGGCAGGCCGCCAACTGCGCCGCGGCGGCGGCTTCGCCCATGCCGAACCAGGTGCGGTAGATGCCGGTGGTAAAGGTATCGACGCCGAAGAACTGCACCGCGCCGAAATCGTTCAGCGTTTCCATCAGCGCCAGCGCAAGCCCACCAACGATGGCTGGACGCGCCAGCGGCACCGCGACGCCGGAGAACAGCCGCCATGGCCCGCGACCCAGCGATCGGCCGACCTCCAGCGCGCAAACCGACTGTTCCATGAACGCCGCTCGGGTCAGCAGGTAGACGTAGGGGTAGAGCACCAGCGACATCACCGCAATGGCGCCGCCCAGCGATCGAATATTGGGAAACCAGTAGTCGTTGCGGCCCCATTCGAACCAATCGCGTAAAATCGTCTGCACCGGGCCGGTGAACTGGAGAAAGTCGGTGTAGGCGTACGCGATCACGTAAGTCGGAACCGCCAAGGGCAACAGCAGCGCCCATTCGAAGATGCGCTTGCCGGGGAATCGGCACATCACCACCAGCCAGGCCGTACCGACGCCGATGACCAGGGTGCCGGTGCCCACGCCCAGCATCAGCCCCAGCGTGTTGAACACGTAGTCGCTCAGCACGGTCTCGAGCAGGTGACCCCAGACCTCGGGCGACGGCACGAACACGAAGCCGAGCACCGTCAGCACCGGCAGCGTGACCAGACCCGCGATCAGCAGCGTCAGAATCGTCCAGCCGTTGGGTACGATCCGGAAGCGATTCGACGCGGCCCCATTCGTTTTTACAGCCTCGACCGTCAAGAGAGATCTCGCAGTCCGTTCATTTCAATTCGAAAGCGTAATCCCGAAGTATGCGGCATGGAACTCGGGCAGGGATGACCTCGTGGCGTGTCGACCCATCGGAACAGCGGTCGCAGATTCGACTTTTCGTAGCCCGGATAAGCGCGAAGCGCGCATCCGGGGAATGGTGGCCGTGGAAGGCCCGCCCCGGGTGCGCTCCGCTTACCCGGGCTACGAATGCCAGACCTTGCAAGCCGAACGTTTGCGCCTTTCTTCGTGTCCAGCTTTCGCTTTTGCTTTAACCAGCCGTTCCCCAATCCATAATCCCCAATCCTAGCGGCTCTTGTTCACCCCAGCCGCTCGCGGTCGTGGGGGCGATGGAAATCCAGCGCCGGGCCGACCGGCACCACGCCGCTGGGATTGATGGTGTCGTGGCTGCCGTAGTAGTGCAGCTTGATCGCGTGAAACTCGACCGTCTCGGAAACGCCCGGCCATTGGTAGAGTTCGCGCAGGTAGTTCGACAGGTTGGGGTAGTCGTCGATGCGGCGGATGTTGCATTTGAAGTGCCCGACGTAGACCGCGTCGAACCGGATCAGCGTGGTGAACAGCCGCCAGTCGGCCTCGCTCAGGCGCGACCCGCACAGGTAGCGATTCTCGGCCAGTATTTCCTCCAGCCGGTCCAGCGTTTCGAACAGCGGGATGACCGCCTCCTCGTAGGCTTCCTGAGTGGTCGCGAAGCCGGCCTTGTAGACCCCGTTGTTGACCTTGTGGTAGACCGTCTCGTTGATTTCGTCGATGCGGTCGCGAAGGTCTTCCGGATAGTAGTCGCCTTCGGCCGCGCCGATGCCGTCGAATGCGGAATTCAGCATGCGGATGATTTCCGACGATTCGTTGTTGACGATGGTGTTCTTCTTCTTGTCCCAGATCACCGGCACGGTCACGCGACCGGTGTATTCCGGATCCGCGGCGGTATAGACCTGGTGCATGTAAGTCGCGTCGTGAATCGGGTCGGGGATGACCTTGTAGCCCGGCTCGAAGCTCCAGCCGTTTTCCAGCATCAGCGGATTGACCACGGAAAAAGGCAGCATCTTCTCCAGGCCCTTGAGCTTGCGGAAAATCAGCGCCCGATGGGCCCAGGGACAGGCATAGGCCACGTAGAGGTGATAGCGGTCCGGCTCGGCCTCGAAGCCCGCCTCGCCGCTGGGGCCGGCCGCGCCGTCGGGCGTGATCCAGCTTCTAAACGCCGATTCCTGGCGCTTGAAGCGCCCGCCGGTGGATTCAGTGTCGTACCACTGGTCGTGCCATTTCCCGTCGATCAGCAATCCCATGTCTCTCTCCGTGAATTCAATCGCCCGGCGGCCGGTCGGGCCCGCTGCAAGAAGCGGTTCGGTGAACGTGACCGGGGCTTCGCCGAAATAGTTTCAAGTGTAACAATCCGGCGGGAAGGCCGCCATACGACCCACGGCCAATACAACAGGTCCACCTCGATCGCGTTCACGTTCCACCCACGTTTCGCTCACGTGCTTTCACCCCGATCTGCCTAGACTCCTGCCGTTTCGATCAAGGGGAAGACCTTCATGCAGCAATTCATCGACAGTCACGACCTCTCGGTGGTCGCGCTTTCTTACCTGGTTTCTGTCCTGGGCGCGTTCGTCGCGCTCTACGTGGCCGACTACATCGCCGACGAGAAAGGCAATATTCGCTTCGGCTGGCTGACGCTGGCGTCGGTGGTCTTCGGCGGCTGCGCCATATGGGCCATGCACTTTACCGGCATGCTGGCATTCGAAATGGAGTTCGCGGCCAGCTACGACGTGTCAATGACGCTGCTGTCTCTGGCATTGCCGATCGTCCTGGCCGGTGCCGGTTTCCTGGTGGCCTACAAGTGGCAGGACAGCACCGTGGCCTGGTTGAGCGCCGGAACGGTATTCGGGCTTGGCGTTGCCGCAATGCATTACCTCGGCATGCAGGCGCTGCGCACCGAAGCCATGATGCACCACGACACCATGCTGGTGGCAATCTCGGTCGGCATCGCGGTCGTCGCCGCCACGGCTGCGTTGCGAATCGTGGTGCACTGGCGCGGCATGCTTCGCCTGGTGAGTCCCTTCGTCATGGGCCTGGCGGTCTGCGGCATGCACTACACCGGCATGGCGGCCATGGAATTCATGCCGATGAGCGACGGCGGCGCCCGCGTCGACTATTTCGACGGCGCGTGGTCGGCGAGCTTCATGGGATTCGCCGCCGGGCTGGCGGTATTCCTGACGCTGCTGGTGGGTAGCGCGCTGGTGATGTTCCGCAAGGCGCTGGATCTCGAGCCGGAGTTCGCGACCAACTGACGCTGCCCGGCCCGGGGAACGCCTGAACGACTATGCGACGGTGCCCCCGGGCAGCGTCGCTCAGGGCCGCCCCGGGCGCGACGCATCGTCGAGTGCGGCACGGAAGCGATCGAGTTCGGGACTGTCGGCGGGCAGTTCGCGCGCGGCGCTGGCCAGCGCCGGCTGCAGCTCCAGGCGGGCCTCGTCCATTCGCGCCTGGCCGATCAGCAGTCGCCCCAGAGCCAGCCTGAAGTCGGCGGCCCGGAGTCCATCGAGTGTCCCGGCCGCGTTGTGCAGCGCCAGCGCTTCTCGCAGCAGCGCCTCGGCGTTCCCGGCTTGATCCAGCTCGGCCAGGATTTCGGCGTGCGTGGCCAGGCCGCTGGCGATCATGACGTTGTCGCGACCGAATACCTGCTCGCGCAGGGCCAGGCTTTCCTCGGAGTAGGCGAGGGCGGCCGCAAGTTCGCCCCGCTCGCGCTCGATATTGGCAAGGGCCGCAAGCGTGACGGCCACCGACGACAGGCTCCAGTCGCCGGCCGCGCGCTTGATCGCCAGCGCCTCCATCGACGCCGCGCGCGCTTCTTCCAGCCGCCCCTGGCGCCGCAGAGAAAGCGAAAGGTTGTGCAGCGGCGCGGTCACCTGCTCGGTTTCCGGCCCGCCGGCGCGGCGGTGAAGCTCGATCGATCGGCGCAGGGTCTCCTCTGCCTGGACGTAGTGGCCGAGGTCGTTCTGCAACAGGCCGACGTTGTTGTAGGAGTCGGCCAGGTCGTGATCGACGGGCCCGTTCGCCTGGCGCCACTGAAGCGCGCGCACCAGCATCGGCTCGGCCTCGACCAGCCGGCCGAATCGACGATAGATATTGCCGAGGCGGTTCAGTGAGTCGGCCGTCTCGGCGCTCGCGGACCCGGCGTGAAGCTCTCGCAGCCGAAGCGCCTGGGACAGCAGTTCGATGCCGCGGTCCTGGTCGCCCAGGTTGGAAAACGCCAGCCCGATGACGTGCATCAACCGGGCACGGCCCAGCGGATCGCTCGCCAGCTGTTCCGGCAGCCGTTCGGCGGCGCGCTCCAGGAGGTCGCGTGCGCGCACGTCGGCCGGGTTGGACTCGCGCGGATCCGACACCGCAAACAGTTCGATCAGGAACTCCGATGTCTCGTTGGCCACGCGCGCCTCGGTCTCGGCCGCGTCGCGCTGTTTCGCCAGTTCGCTGGCCTGCCACGCCATCACCGAGCCGAACCCGACCAGCAGGATCGATATCAGCACGGTGGTCGCGGCGCCGAACGGATGCCGCCGGAAAAGGCTTTGCAGCCGGTACAGCGCGGAATCGGCCCGGGCGTGCACCGGTCTGCCGTCCAGCCATCGCCCGAGGTCGGCGCCGAATTCGGCCGCGGAGGCGTAGCGGCGCGCCGGGTCCTTGTGCATTGCGCAGGCAACGATGCTGTCGAGATCGGCCATGCCGCGACCCGGGAGCGCCGGCGGCGCGGACTCACAGACAATCCTCTCGACCTCGGCGGCGCGGGTGGTATTGATCTCGTAAGGCCGGCGCCCCGACAGCAGTTCGTACAGCAGCACGCCCATGGAATAGATGTCCGACGCGGGCCCGACCGGCTCGCCCCGGACCTGCTCCGGGCTGGCGTAATGCGGCGTCATCGAGGCGGCAACGGTCGGCACCTCGGTGTTCGGTTCGACCTCGCCCAGCAGCTTGGCGATGCCGAAATCGAGCAGCTTGAGCTGGCCGTGGCGATCGATCTGCACGTTGGCGGCCTTGATGTCGCGATGCACCACCAGGTTTCTGTGCGCGAACTGCAGCGCCTCGCACAGCGCAAGAAACAGCTTGACGCGCCCGCGCGCATCCAGCGCCTGGCGGGCGGCGAACCGGTCGATGGTTTCGCCTTCGACGTATTCCATGGCGACGTACGGCGTGCCGTCGTCGTCCTCGCCGCCGTCGATCAGCTGGGCGATATTCGGGTGCCTGAGGCCGGCCAGTACCCGTCGCTCGATGCGCAGGCGTTGGCGCGCGAAGTCGGAATCGCCGGCAGCACCCAGCCGCTTGACAGCCACCAGCTGGTCGAAGTCGTGATCGGGCCTGCGACACAGGTACACCACGCCCATGCCCCCGGCGCCCAGTTTCCGGATCACCTCGAACGGCCCGATGGTGCGCGGCAGCCGGGTGTTCTCCTCCACCGCCGTGCCGATCGCGCCGAGCACCGGGTCGGCGTCCTGGTCGTCGGCGGCAAGCATCGCCGCCAGCCGTCTGCCCAGTTCGGCGTCGCGCTCGGTCAGTTCGCGCACCAGCGCATCCCTTTGCTCGGCATTGCATGCCAGCGCCCGCTGGAACCAGCGCTCCAGCTGCTGAAAGTCGCCCTGTTGCATCAGTGACCCGCGTCCAGCGCGGTGGCCAGCCAGGCGCGCGCGGTTCGAAGGTCGCGCTTGATCGTGGCCGGCGATACCGACAGCATGTCGGCCACTTCGTCGTCGGTCAGCCCGCCGAAATAGCTCAGCACAACGGCCTCGGCCTTTCGCGGGTCGACGCGTTCCAGCGCCTGGATCGCCCGGTCGATATCCAGTACGTCCACCACCGGCGGGGCGCTGTCGGCGAATCTGCTGTTCAGCGTGACCGCGGCTTGACCGCCGCCGCGCTTGGCCCGGTTTCTCGCCCGTGCCTGCTCGACCAGCACCTGGCGCATCGCGTTGGCGGCAATGGCATAGAAGTGTTCGCGGTCGCGCGGCGCGAGCTCGAGGTCGGCCAGCTTCAGGTAGGCCTCGTGAACGAGTTCGGTGGGCTGGCACTGCGCCGCGGATTCCTTCGCCAGACGTGCCTGGGCCAGCCTTCGGAGACGGTCGTGAACCTGGTGCCAGACTTCGTCGCGGGCGGCGCCGTCGCCTGCCGCTGAACGCTGCAGAAGTTCGGTCAGGGGCGGGTCGCTGGTTCCGGTCATGGGCGAGACGATGGCACTGGGTGATCCGATTATGCCCCAGCCGGCGCATAGAACATCAATAGCCCCCATTGCGATGATTCGATGCATACCAAGTCAAGGAAACCCTTCAGGTCCTGCCTGTCCGCGCTGGCGTTGTTTTCGCTGTCCGGCATTGCGTCCGCGCAACCGGCGAGCGCGCCCGGGGCGCCGACCGATCCGGCAACGGCAATAGAGAACCTGAAGCAGATCCGGTCGCCGGAGCTCAGCGCCGAGCGCATCCGGGCGCTCGAGACCCGGCTTGCCCGGGGCCGGATGAGCGACAACGACAGCAACCTGCTCTGCATCGGCGCGCTCAGCGCGCCGTTCGCCGCCGCTTTCGGTTTCGGACTGGTGCCCAACCCACCCTGGGATTACCTGCTCGGCCAGGTGCCGGCGTGGGCGGCCAACCTGGGGCTGAAGTTCTGCCCGCCGCTGCTGGAGGCGCCTGGCGATATCGAAGTGACGCCGAACGTCGATACCGACGCCGGTGCAAGCTGCGCCTACGACTTCAGCCAGCCGATCATCGCCGGCGGCCGCGAGGACTTCATGGGCGTGCCCTACAAGTTCCTCGGCAACTGGACCTTCACCGAGACTTCGTCCTCGCGCGGGATTGGCACGCCGACCGTGTTCCACTACAACACGCCGGTCGAGGTCCGGATGCTGCTGCCCGGCGAGGCCCCGCCGGGCTTCCTCGAGGAAATCCCCGATCCGCAGTTCGTCGCCGAGATCGGCCCGTTCGGCATTCGCGCCCCCAGCAACGACGTGTTCAATGCGATCGGCTGCGCGCTGGACGGCAGCGTGCCGATCAGCAATACCGGCGGACCGTGTCCGATCGACCTCGACCGGACGATCCGGCTGCCGGTCGGCCGTCACGCCGTCACCTGGCGCGCCGAGACCCAGATCGAGCTGCTCGACACGCTGCCGCCCATCTATGTGCCCGGCACGCCGCCGGGCTCGAAAAAGGGGATCGCGAAGCAGATCCTCAAGCGGGCCTACGAGGCCGTTCGCGAGGAAGTCGCGGGCGAGTTTCTGGAGAGCTATCCCACCGGCGTGGTCAACCTGCAGACCCAGGCCGTGCGGGTGCTCGACGTCACCGCGCCGCTGATCGGCTTCGTCGACCCGGCGCTGGCCACGTTCCGGGTCGAGGCGCTTGAACCCGGCGGGGCGTCGACCCTGGCGTTCCGCGGCGCGCTGCGCGATTCGATCGTGGCCTCCGACGCCTGCAACCGGACCCCGAAGGTCAACGCGCCGCTGCCGACCTTCCTGCCGCTGGGCAATCATCCCGTGACATGGACCGCGCGCGACGCCGGCCCGGCCCCGGGCGGCGGCGTCAACGAGTCCGCGCTGGTCCAGACCATCGTGGTGGAGGACACGCTGCCGCCGCAGATCGCGCCGCCGCCTTCGATCGTGGTCGAATCGAACACGTCGCCGGTGGTGATCGATACCGGTTCGCCGCAGGTATTTGATATCGCGGACCTGGAACCGACCATCGAATTCGACGGCCCGGCCGACTTCCCGTTCGGCGTCACGACGGTGCGCTGGCGCGCGATCGACGCCTCCGGCAACGCCTCGCCCTGGGTCGACCAGACCATCAACGTCAAGCTGACCGGAAGCAACAACGCGCCGGTGGCCGACGACGCGAACGCCGCGGGCGTTTCGTTCGAGGAGATCGACGTGGAGCTGACGGCAACCGACGTCGACGGCGATGAACTGTACTTCTACATCGACCGCCAGCCGGACGAGGGCTTCTTCGTCGCGCCGCTGCTGCCGACCTTCGTCGAGGATTTCCGGATCGAGGCCCAGGGCAATGCGAGTTCGACCTGCCTGGGCGGCGGTACGCTGCCGCCGCAGGACTACGTGTTCTTCCCCGAGTACATCACCACCAACGACGACGGCGTGACCTTCGTGATCGACCGCAAGGTGCGCTGCGACGACGAGAGCGTGACCGGCATCAACACCGACGATGCACGGATCGCCCGGCTGGGCCCGGACGGAGAGCTGCAGGCCGAGCTCAACCTCGGCAGCCAGCGACCGCTTCGCCTGTCGTTCCATCCGGGCGGACTGCCGAGCGCGCCGGAGCCGTTCGTTTACTGGCTCGACCCCGACAGCAACCCGACCCGGCTGCTGACCGTCGACCAGATGCTGAACGGGCCGCTGGACACCTTCGTGGTCGATGCCAGCATCGCCCAGCAGAACGACCCGGTCGACGCCGCCATCGACTCGCAGGGCATCGTCTACGTGACCGGAATCCGCGAAATGGACGCCTATGACTTCGAAGGGCGCACGTTCGATGTGCTGGACTATCTCGGCCCGGTCGATCCGCCGACGCAGGAGCTGTCGCGGAATTTCGAAGACGCCTGGGACATGGACGTCGACTCGCACAACAACACCTACATCGTCGATCGCGCCGGCCACCGGATCCACAAGTTCGCTTCATCGACCCTCGACCGCAACGTCAGTCCGGCGGCCTTCGTCGCCGGCGACTATATCGGCTGGCTCGGCAAGTGCACCGGCGATATCGCCCCGGGAGATGCGGCGGCCTGCGATGTCGCCCGCCAGCGCAGCATCGGCTATGCCTGCAAGGACAACACCTGCACGGCCACGCCGACGAGCACTTTCGGCGCCGATCCGGGTCAGTTCCGCAACCCGCGCGGCTTCGCGATCGATCCGAACGACATCCTGTATGTCGCCGATCGGGACAACAACCGTGTCCAGCGCTTCACGCCCAACGGGTTCTTCGCCGGCCAGGCGGCGTCGGACTGCGAAGCGGTCAACTGTTTCAACGTCGGTCAGTTCGGCATCGCCAACGATGTCTCGGTGAACTCGACCAGTTTCTACGTCCTCGACGTCAACACCGAGATCCTGCACATCTTCGCCGCCGACCCGGTGACGATGACCGGCCCGGACACCGGCTACGTCACATACCGCTCGAACAACAACTTCCTCGGCCTCGACACCTTCGACTGGTTCGCATCCGACGGGCTGCGGGTCGGCGGCGAACTGGTCCGAAGCAACATCGCCACGGCCACGGTCGATGTCGCGCAGAACCAGCGATTGCCGTTCGCCACCGAGGACCTGACCGCCCAGGTCACGGAAGACCAGGCCACCGGTATCCTGCTCGACGGCAGCGATCCGGACATCGGCAATACCTACCCGTGGGAGCCGCTGCAGAGCCTGTCGGCCGTGCTGATCACCCCGCCGGCGCGCGGCCAGGTCAGCATCAACGGGCTGACGGCGACCTACGTTCCGAACCCGGACTACAACGGCAGCGACACGTTCGAGTTCGCGGTCAGCGACGGTATCGCGATCTCGACGCCGGAGACGGTGACGATCGAGGTGCTGCCGGTCAACGACCCGCCCGAGCTGACCCCGGCCACCGATCCGGCGGACCTCATCGCCGGCATCGGCTACCCGTGGGAGCTCAACATCGGTGTGTTCGATCCCGATCCGGGCGATACGCACACAATGCTGGTGGCCTGGGGTGACGGTACGGTCGAGCCGGAGGGCGAGATCCTGAACGACGGCACCATCACCGGGCCGCTGCTGGACTTCAACGCCGGTGGCGAAGGCCTGGTCCACGCGCGACATGTCTACAGTTCCGGTGGCCAGCGTTCGGTCCAGACCTGCGTGACCGACAGCGGCCCGGCGCAGACCTGCAACTCGTTCACGATCGACGTCGTACCGATGACCGACCTGGCGGTGTTCGAGCGCAACGCGCCGCGCGCGATCCCGATCGGTCAACCGGTCAGCTACGTCATCGGCCTGTCGAACTTCCAGGGCGAGGGCGGTGCCGGCATTCCCGCCACCGGCGTCACGCTCGAAGTCGAACTCGATCCGCGCCTGACCGTGCTCGGCATCAGCGGCGCGAGCTGCGTCGAGGACGGCACCAGGCGCGTCTGCGCGATCCCGGACCTGCTGCCGATTGCCCGCGGAGCCAGCGACGGCACACCGCCGATCGATCGCCAGGTGACGATCAACGCCGTCGCCGATTCGGGCCTGCCGCTCGGCACGCGGTTGGCGTCCCG
>MDTG01193458.1_pt1 | contig 11153 bp, 12 predicted proteins | sample 811421 | NCBI WGS metagenome assembly MDTG01 (sample SAMN05326645, study PRJNA326480) | marine metagenome | isolation source: seawater | place: Pacific Ocean: South East | collected 2011
AAAAACTGAACAGTCTTCTGATTGGGGTGGAGAATTAACTAAAGAACAACAAAAATATGCTGCTACCGATGTTTTATATTTGCATAAAATTAAAGATAAGCTTGATTCAATGTTATTAAGGGAAAAAAGAGACAAACTAGCTAAAGCTTGTTTTGAATTTGTTCAATATAGAACTGACTTGGATATTGGTGGTTGGGCTGATCAAGATATATTTAAACACTAATGAAAAATAAAAAAAAAATCATAGCAAGTGCAAAAAGAACACTATCAAATGAACTAAAGAGTATTAAAACTCTTGATAAAACTTTTAATGATAGTTTTTGTAAAGCGATTCAAATTATTCACAATTTAAAGGGCAGGGTTATAGTTACTGGTATAGGGAAAAGTGCTCATATTGGAAATAAGATATCAGCAACTTTAACTTCGACTGGCACACCATCATACTTCATGCATGCCACAGAGGCTAGTCATGGTGATTTAGGTGGTATACAGAACAAAGATTGTGTGTTAGCTATCTCAAATTCTGGTGACACATCAGAATTAGAGAATGTAATTCAATACACTAAGAGATACAACATACCGTTAGTCTCCATTACAAGTAATTCGAGAAGCATCCTACACAAAAATGCATCAGTAGGTATTATTTATAAAAAGCCATTGGAAGCATGTCCATTAAACCTAGCTCCTACTTCATCAACAACTATGATGTTAATAATTGGTGACTGCATCGCTATCTCTCTTTTAGAGTTAAAAGGATTTAAGAGTGAGCACTTTAAAAAATTTCATCCAGGTGGCAATTTAGGAAAAAATTTAAGAACTATAAGTGAATTAATGCATGCAAAAGACTCTATACCAATTGTTAAAGAAAATCAAAATATGTCAAAAGCGCTGCTTATAATGACGAGAAAAAGTTTTGGTTGTGTTGGTGTTGTAAATAATAAGAATATTATTGTGGGAATAATTACAGATGGTGATTTAAGAAGGAAGTTAAACGCAAAACTATTTGAAAAAAAAGCAAATGAAGTTATGACCAAAAAACCTTTTTTAGCCAATGGTAAAATGTTAGTCGGTGAGGCATTAAACCTAATGAATAATAAGAAGATAACAAGTTTATTTATTTGCAATAAAAAAAAACCAGTTGGCATTATTCATATTCATGATTTGTTAAGGTTAGCAGACTAAATTGAATTATCTTTTATCAATAAACAGATTTTATATCGTTGTTTTTGCATCTACTTTTTTTTTATTTTTCTTATTTTTTATATCCTTTAAGTATTTCAAGATTTCAGAAAAAGACATTTCTACTGGAGATGAAATCATTTCTAAGGCAGATATAATAGAGCCAAAATTTGCAATTAATGGATCAACTCAAAAGATTATTATTACTGCAAAAGAAGGTAATTTTATTGGTAATAACAAAGTTTTGTTAAAACAAAATGTTAAGTTTGAGTCTAACAAATTTGTAATTGAAACAAATGATGTAATTTTTGATAGAGAAAGTCAAACTGCTGTTAGCCATACAAGATCAAAATTTAATTCTCAAAATACACAAATTTTGGCAGAGGGATTCGATATTTATGATAATGGTAACAAAATTAAATTTTTTGGTAAAGCAAGAATAATTCTAGAATGAAATTTGTATTATCTTTAATATTAATTTTTTTCTATACAGTTGAAACATACAGTAGAGAAGCTGGTCAAACAGAAATAACAGCAGATGAAGGATTAGAGGTTTTTCAAGATGAAAAATACTATCTTTTAAAAAAAAATGTAAAAATAGAATCAGATAACTTTGTTTTACTTGGAGATTTAATTAAAATCTATTTTGAAAATGATTTGTACGATATTAAAGTTATTGATGCAACAGGCAATGTAAAATTGAATTCTAATCTACAAAGTATTGTTGCCTTAGGAAATAAAATATATTTTGTTGTAGATGAGGAAGAAATAACTATTAATGGTTTAAATTCTCAGCTAATTACTGATAACTTAAAAATGTTATCTAATAATGAAATTCAAGTGAATAATTTAAATGGATATTTTTCATTATTTGGAGATAAATCATCTTTAGAAAGTGACGATATAATTGTTAAAGGAAATAAAATTGATGGGTTTTTCTTGCCAAACTCAAATATAAACGAAATATTACATCTTAATGTTGAAGATAAAAATATAGCTTATGTGAATTCAGATAATACAGAAATGTATGCAAATAAAATTAAATATAACAAAGAAACAGGAGTTATTGAATTGGAGCAAAATGTCAAAATAATTGATGAAGGTGAAGAAATAACTGGTGATTTTGGTTTTATTAATACACAAACAAACTCATATAAAATTAATTCTAAAAATTCAAATAGAGTTAAAGTAATAATTTCAGACAGTAATGAGTAAATTTAAAGTTATGGATGATGGTCTTATTATAAGTAAAATTTCTAAATCTTATGGAAATAAATTAGTTGTTAGAGATATTAGTATATCAATTAATAGAGGTGAAATTGTTGGACTTCTTGGCCCTAATGGTGCAGGCAAAACAACAACTTTTTATATAATTGTTGGACTAGTAAAGCCTGATACAGGTTCTATTTATTTGGATAAATTAGAAGTTTCAAGTCTACCAATTTACAAAAGAGGGGTAATGGGAATAAGTTATTTACCACAAGAGGCTTCGATTTTTAGAGGAATGAATGTAGAGGATAATTTACTCTCAATTATTGAAATACATGAAAAAAATAGAACTAAACAAGATATAATATTACAAAATTTACTTAACGAGTTTGATATAAATCATGTAAGAAAATCAAAATCTATAGTTTTATCTGGAGGGGAAAGAAGAAGATTAGAAATAGCAAGAACATTAGCTTCTAATCCAAAATATTTACTTCTAGATGAACCGCTTACTGGTATTGACCCAGTATCTATAGAAGAGATCAAAATTATTATTCAAAAACTAAAGCAAAAAAATATAGGAGTTTTAATAACAGATCACAATGTTAGAGAAACATTAAAATTAGTTGATAAAGTATATATAGTAAATGAAGGTGCTATTTTTTTTAATGGTAATCCAAATGATGCTATTGAAGATGATAAAATTAAAAAATTTTATTTAGGTTCAGAGTTTAGACTTTGATGATAAGTGATCAAATAAATCATGGTTTAAATGGTGAGCCAATAATACCAGGGGATAAATCAATTTCGCATCGATCAATAATTATACCATCTATTTCTAATGGTATCTGTGAGGTAAATAATTATTTAAAATCAGATGATGTAATTAATACTATAAATGCTTTTAAAGAAATGGGTGTGAGAATAGAAGAAAAAAATAATAAAATTATAATTTATGGAAAAGGATTAAATTCACTTAAAAAACCAAATAAAGAAATTTATTTAGGAAACTCGGGCACAAGTGCTAGACTATTAACTGGTTTACTTTCTTCACAAAAATTTAATACAATCTTGACAGGAGATAGGTCTTTATCTTCTAGACCAATGAATAGAATAGTTGAGCCACTTATTAAGATGAATGCAAAAATTTCTACAAACAATGGAAGTATGCCTATAAAAATTCATGGAAAAAGTTTATCAAATACATTGTTGAATATTAAAATTCCATCCGCACAAATTAAATCTGGTTTGATACTTGCAGCTTTAAATACTGAAGGGATAACAACTATTTTAGAACATAATATTACAAGAGACCATACTGAAATAATGCTAGAATATTTTGAGGCAGATATTTCAATTAAGAAAGAGGTAAATAAAAAAATAATAAAGATTAGTGGAAAAAAAGACCTAAAATCTAAGAATATTGATGTGCCAAGTGATTTGTCCAGTAGTGCTTTTTTTATAATTGCAGCATTAATAAATAAAGACTCTCATATTATTTTAAGAAATATTAATATTAATTCAACAAGAAATGGTATTTTAACAGCGTTAATGAAAATGGGAGCTAATCTAAAATTTCTGAATAATAGATTTGCAAATAATGAAGAAGTTTGTGATATTGAAGTAAAAAGTTCAAATTTAATTGGTTGCGAATTAAGCTCTGACATTTCAAAATTAATGATTGATGAATATCCCGTCTTAGCAATTGCTGCATCTTTTGCTAAATCTCAAAGTATCTTTAAAGGTTTAGGTGAGCTTAGAGTTAAAGAGAGTGATAGACTTGAATTAATAAATTTAAATTTATTAAGGTGTGGTATTAATAGTAAAATTACAAATGATGATTTACATATAAGTCCAAGCAATAATTATATAATTAAAAATAATATCATTAGAACTGACTATGATCATAGAATTGCGATGGCTTTTGCAGTTATGGGGACAAAGATTGGTCCATTGAAAATATCTGAACCTAATTGTATTAATACAAGTTTTCCAACTTTCGTGAATGAATTAAATAAGATAGGTGGACTAATTTCTTGAAAAAAGTAATTATTTCTGTTGATGGTCCAGCAGGATCTGGCAAGGGCAGGATTGCCAAATACATAAGTTTAAAATGGAAATTTAAACATCTTGACTCAGGCCTTATTTATAGAGAATTAGCTTATTTATTAATCAAAAGTAAGATTGACATTAATTCAAAAGATCAAATTAAAAAAATCATTAATAAAAACAATTCAATAACTTATAAAAAATCAAATATGCTTAGAACAGAAAAAATTAGTAAAATTGCCTCAAAAATTGCAGTTCATAAATTTGTAAGGGATTATATTAATAAAATTCAGAGAAATTTTGTAAATTCTAGTAAAAAAAACAAATGTTTTGTTATTGATGGACGAGATATTGGTTCAGTTGTTTTTAAAAATGCTAATTTGAAACTATATGTAGACGTAAGTGAAAAAATTAGAGCAAAAAGGAGATATAAACAGTTGATTGATACTGGTGAAAAGTCTATATACCGACAAATTTTGAAAGACATTAAATTGAGAGACAAAAAAGATATTCAGAGAACAAACTCACCTCTTCTAATTCCTAATGGGGCCATTATCATAGATAATAGTGGATCATTTAGAAATACGACTAATCAAATAAAAAATTTGATGGAAAATTTATAATTATGGTCGATCAATTAACAAATAAAATATCTAACTCAGAATATGATGATCTAATAACAAACTCATTTAAGAAAAATAATATAAAAGAAAAAAGTATTGTATCAGGTAAAATAGTATCAATTGAAAATGATGTAGTAACAATTGATGTAGGTCTTAAAAGTGAGGGGAGAATTCCTATTAGTGAATTTTCGAGACCAGGTCAAAAAGCAGAATTAAACATAGGCGATGAGACTGAAGTATTTATTGATAATGTTGATAACTCTAAAGGTGAAACATCACTTTCAAGAGAGAAAGCAGTTAAGCAAAAAGCTTGGCACGAATTACAAGATAGCTTTAATAATAATAAAATAGTTACAGGAGTGCCATATAATAGAGTTAAAGGAGGAATCAGTGTTGACGTAAACGGTGTAACAGCCTTTCTTCCAGGAAGTCAAATTGATGCAAGGCAAGTAAATAAAGATACAAAAGAATTGCTTAATAAACCTCTAGAATTAATGATATTAAAGATGGATAAATATAGAGGAAACATAGTTGTATCAAGAAAAGCAATAACTGAAAATGAGTTAAAGGAGCAAAGAAAAGAATTGCTTGATAGTATTGAAGAGGGATCAATTATAGAGGGGAAAGTTAAAAATCTTACAGATTATGGTGCTTTTATAGACTTAGGAGGATTGGATGGTCTAGTACATGTAACTGATATTTCGTGGACTAAAATTAACAACCCTTCCGACTTACTAGAATTAAATCAGAATATTAAAGTAAAAGTTCTAAAATTTGATGAAGAACTCTCTAGACTTAGTTTAGGCATTAAACAACTTAGCCCAAATCCATGGGATAAGGTAAATGAGTATGTCAAGATTGATGATAATATTGAGGCAAAGATATCTAACGTTGGAGATAGCCAAGTTAATTTGATAATTAACGAATTATATGATGGCTCTATATCTTTAAATGAATTGACATGGTTAAAAAAACCTCCTCATCCATCTAAAATTGTAAATTTAGGAGAGACAATAAACGTAAGAATTTTAGAGATAGATGAGGAAAGAAAAAAAATCAATTGTAGTTTAAAGCAAATGCGAGAAAATCCTTGGATTAAACTTAAAGAAAATTACAACATAAATGACTCTTTCGAGACAGAAATAGTTAATATAGTTGATTTTGGTATTTTTGTAAAAGTTCAAGATGAAATTGATGGAATGGTTCATATTTCAGATATGAGTTATGATGAAAAAGAATGTGAAACTATGCTAAAAGATTTTAAAAAAGGCGGTAAAGTTAAAGTCAAAATTTTAGATATCAATGTTGATAAAGAAAGAATTAGTTTAGGTATAAAACAATTAAATAATGATCCAGTTCAAGAGTTTTTACATAAAAACCCAATTAATTCTAAAATTACTGGCAAAATAGTATCGGTTGATGAAAATTCAATAAAAGTTGAGTTAGATGAGGCTAATAAGATTTTTGGTTTCATTAAAAAAATTAATTTATCTAAAGATAAAAATGAACAAAAAACAGATAGATATGCAGTTGGTGAAAATGTTGATTCTGTAATAATTTCATTAGATAGTAAACTTAGAACTCTGAACTTATCTATAAAAAAACTTGAGATACAAGATGAAAAAGAAGCATTATCGAAGTATGGTTCTAGTGCTTCAGGGGCTTCATTAGGAGATATATTAGGTTCAGTTCTTAAGAAATAGGACTAATGTTAAAATCAGACATTTTAGTTAAATTAAATCAGAAGTATCCTAATTTTAACACATCAGATATAGAAAATCTTTTTGAATTATTTATAAAGAAAATAAGTACATCTCTTAAAGAAGGTAATAATATTGAAATTAGAGGTTTTGGTACTTTAAGTAGAAAATCTAATAAAGAAAAGATTGTTAGAAATCCTAGAACAAATGAAAGATTGTTTAAAAAAGAAACATATAAATTACATTTCAAAATTGGAAAAACTCTTCATAAAAGAATAAATCCTAAAAATTATAATGAATAATAAAAAAATAATTGTTGCCCTGGATGGTAGCAATTTGGAAAAGATAAAAGAAATTGTTAGAAAACTTAAAAAAGAAGTTCATTCATTTAAAATAGGATATGAATTTTTTTTTAATCACGGTATTAAAGGCTACAAGGATATAAAAAGAATAAGCTCAAAAATTTTCCTAGATTTAAAATTACATGATATTCCAAATACTGTTCAGAAAGGCATAATAGCAATTGATAAATTAAAACCAATCTTAACCACAATTCATATATCTGGTGGAAGTGAAATGATGAGAGCAAGTCTTAAAAATAGACGGAATACTAAAATTCTGGGAGTTACGATTCTTACAAGTCTTGACAGTAAACAAATAGAGAAATTTTATAATGAAAAAAAAATTGAGAAAATAGTAAAAAAATTTGTAAAAGAAGCAAAAAAACAAAAATTAGACGGTGTTGTTTGCAGCCCAAAAGAAATTAAAATTGTTAGGAAAGAAGTTGGGAAAAAATTTCTTATAGTTACTCCAGGAATTAGATTAGAAAAGATAAAGAAAGTAAATGATGATCAAAAAAGAGTTCTTACTCCATCAAAAGCTATCGAAATGGGTGCGGATTTGCTTGTCATAGGTAGACCAATAACTCTCTCAAATAATCCATTAAAAGTTTTATTAGAGATAAATAAAAGTATAGTAAAATGAAAATAAAAATTTGTGGAATTAAAAATAAAAATACTCTTTTATATTGTGAAGCGAAAAAAATAGATTTTTTTGGGCTAATTTTTTATTCAAGTAGTCCTAGAAATATAGATATCGAGAGTGCAAAACTATTACAAATTGAATCTAAAAAATTAAACATAAATGGAGTAGGTGTTTTTGTTAATGAAGAAATAGATAGGTTAATACAATATGCAAAGTATTTAAACTTAAAATATGTTCAATTACATGGAAAAGAGGATCAAAGTTATATTAATGAATTAAAAACTTTAGATATAAAAGTGATAAAAAAGATTTCAGTCAGCGATAAAGATGATTTCAAAAATATGAAAAATTTTAAAGATGTTGATTATTTTCTTTTTGATTACAAACCCAAAACAAATGAATTACCAGGTGGAAATGCAAAAAGTTTTGACTGGAAAATTATTGAAAATATAAGATTTAAAAAACCATGGTTTCTTTCAGGTGGTATTAATGTTGACAATATTCAATTAATAAAATCAAAAATTAAACCTTTTGGTATCGATTTATCGTCTGGTGTAGAAAAAGAACTTGGCATTAAAGATAATCAGATTATAAATAATTTTATGGAAAAATTAAACAATGCTTAAAAATACTTATAAAAAATACCCTAATGAAAAAGGTTATTTTGGAAAATTTGGTGGTAGATACGTATCAGAAACCTTAATGCCATTAATATTAGAAGTTGAAAAAGAATATGAAATATTAAAAAAGGATAAAAATTTTACTAATGAATTTGAGCATTACCTTAAAACATTTGTTGGAAGACCAAGTCCGTTGTTTTTTGCTGAAAGAATCACAAATGACTTAGAAGGACCTCAAATATTTTTTAAAAGAGATGAGTTAAATCACACTGGAGCTCATAAGATTAATAACTGTATGGGACAAATATTGTTAGCAAAAAAAATGGGTAAAAAGAGAATAATTGCTGAAACTGGTGCTGGGCAACATGGTGTTGCTACTGCAACTGTATGTGCTTTGTTTGGTTTACCATGCGTTGTTTATATGGGAGAGAAAGATATAGAGAGACAATCACCCAACGTATTTAGGATGAAGCTACTAGGTGCAGAAATAAGAAGCGTGTCTACAGGTTCTAAGTCACTTAAAGATGCAATGAATGAAGCGCTTAGAGATTGGGTTACTAACGTTAATGATACTTTTTATATAATAGGTACTGCTGCAGGACCACATCCTTATCCAGCTATGGTTAGAGATTTTCAATCAGTAATTGGCAAAGAAGTAAGAGCACAACTTAATGAATATGGAATAAAATCACCTGATTTACTCATAGCATGTATTGGTGGTGGTTCAAATGCCTTAGGTTTATTTCATGAGTTTCTTGATGATAGCAACGTAGAAATGATTGCAGTTGAAGCAGCAGGACATGGAATAGAGACTCAAAAACATGCTGCAAGTTTAACAGGAGGAAAACCTGGCGTATTGCATGGTAATAAAACTTATTTACTACAATCTAGTAGTGGTCAAATAAAAGAAGCTCATTCAATATCAGCTGGACTAGACTATCCAGGTATTGGACCAGAGCATTCTTTTTTATTTGAAGAGAAAAGAGTCAAATATTTATCAGCAACAGATAAAGAAGCGTTAGAAGCATTCCAGTACTGTTGCAAACTTGAAGGTATTATACCAGCTTTAGAACCAGCTCATGCTTTATCGGTTTTAAAAAAAATTGCTAAAAATTATTCAAAAGATCAGATAGTTGTTATGAATATGTGTGGCAGAGGGGATAAAGATATTTTTACTATTGCTGATGAACTAAAAATAAAAATTTAATGCCTGATCTAATAAGTCAGAATTTTTTGAAAAAAAATAAAAAACTTGTTACATTTATTACTGCTGGTGATCCAGATTTTGATACATGTAATAAAATTATTGAAAATATTATTAAAAATAAAGTTGATATTCTTGAAATTGGAATGCCATTTTCTGATCCAATGGCAGATGGACCTACAATTCAATTATCAAGCACTAGAGCACTCAAAAACGAAACTACTTTGGAAGAAGTTTTTAAATTATCTAATAATGCAAAGAAATTTAATAAAGAATTACCAGTTATTCTAATGGGATATTATAATGTAATTTTTCATTATGGTATTGAAAACTTTGTAGAAAAATGTTTGTTGTCTGGGGTTGATGGCTTAATTATAGTAGATCTTCAACCAGAAGAAGATGAAGATTTAATTAAATTATTAAATAAGAACAACATTAAATTAATTAGACTAATAACACCAACAACAAATGAGGAAAGGCTTCAATTAATACTAAAAAATGCGAGTGGATTTTTATACTATGTTAGTGTTGTGGGTGTCACAGGTCAAAAGTCTGCGAATATTGATGAATTAGAAAGATCTATACAATTTGTTCGAAGATACACAAATTTACCTATCATACCAGGTTTTGGTATTAACAATTCTGAAGATGTAAAAAGAATATGCAAAATTTCTGATGGTGCAGTAGTTGGGTCAAGTATTATAAAGATTATAGAAAGAAATTTAGATAACAAAAAACAAATGTTAGAACAAATTGATACTTTTATTAAAGAATTAAAACTTGGTACCAATATATGAACTGGCTTACCAATTTCGTTAAACCCAAATTATCTTCGTTAGTAAAAAGAAGAGAAGTTCCAGAAAAACTGTGGAATAATTGTATTGCATGTGGAAATATGATCCACCATAAAGATCTTAATGATAACTTAAGGGTTTGCATGAATTGTGATTATCATTTTAGAATGTCTGCAGAGGACAGGATTAAATTACTTTTTGATGTTAATAAATATAAAGAAATAGAGCTAGATAAAAGTTCAGATGATCCACTAAATTTTTCAGATAAAAAAAAATATAAAGATAGATTAAAAGAATATAGAAACAAAACAAAAAGAAATGATGCTTTTATACTGATCCAAGGTAGCATAAAAGATAAAGAAATAATATCTGGACTTATGAATTTTGAATTCATGGGTGGCTCTATGGGGAGAGCGGTAGGTGGAGCAATAGTTAAGGGAGCTAAAATTGCTGTAGAAAATAAATTACCTTATATAATTGTTACTTCATCTGGTGGAGCAAGAATGCAGGAGGGAATAGTAAGCTTAATGCAAATGCCAAGGACAATTGCTGCTGTTAATTTATTAAATGAAAATAATATACCTTACATAGTAGTTCTTACTGAACCTACTACTGGTGGAGTGACGGCTTCTTTTGCAATGTTAGGTGATATCACAATAGCAGAACAAGGTGCTACCATAGGTTTTGCTGGTAAAAGAGTTATACAAGACACCATCAGGGAAGAGTTACCTATAGATTTTCAAAAAGCTGAATATCTAAAAGATCATGGAATGGTAGATATTGTTTCTCAT
>MDTG01287483.1_pt1 | contig 11153 bp, 28 predicted proteins | sample 811421 | NCBI WGS metagenome assembly MDTG01 (sample SAMN05326645, study PRJNA326480) | marine metagenome | isolation source: seawater | place: Pacific Ocean: South East | collected 2011
ATGACCGCCGAACTCAGGCTTCTTTACATTGGGGAAATAGTCGTGACAATAGATACAGTCAACACCATAGATAGCTTGTCCTGCATAGTGCCCACTGTCACGCTCGAAACGAAGTCGGTTGGACCTCGCGATAAATCTCATTCTTGCTTTACCTGCCATAGAAAAATAACCTTTCTTGATTGTTTCTACTCTTATAGTATAGCATCTAAACTACTGAAAGTCAAGAACTATTTATCAATTTAAGGTTCTTTTTTGGGGTCGATGTGATGGTCTTTTCTTTCCTGCACCACATAACGATGCATCTCTCATCTGTGCCAGGAATTTGTCGAATAATAATTCCATACCACGTATCCCACGACGGGTGGTTATATTGTACCAAGTCGCCGGGTTTCACTGATTACCTCGACTGTCATTTCACCTTCATCGGGGTCAAAAGAATCTTTGTGGTAGGACTCGTGCGCACCGTCGTTGTATAGTATACTCCAGTGTCCGTAGGCTAGTGGTCCATATTCTGTGCCGCCTGCCAGGGGATCAAAGGGCAAAAGGACTCCAAAAAAATCCTGTTCAAACCCATAGAAATTAACCTTTACTAGATCACCGACCTTCATTGATTACTCTCAGTTCTTCTTGTCTGACATGGACCTTCTCATCTCGGAAGAAAACCACAAACCCATAGTCAATGGAAGAATGGTACTTCTCAAGTATCACACCAGCACCATACGACTCTTGAAAGTCAGGCTCCTTAAACGTCACTAGATCACCGACTTTCATTGATAACCCTTATCTCGTCTGTTGTGAACAGTCGAAAGGTACCATCTGTGCATAACACATCTACGACATGATAAACGTCACCTTCCATGGATCCGAAGCGGACGAGGTCGCAATCTTCGGATAGTCTTGGACCAGAAATAATAATGCCGCAATCCTCATAGAAATAATCTGTAATTAAATCACCGACTTTCACTGATGACCTCACAGTAGCTTGTGACAAACCAATCAATCTTTCCGTACTTGTCTAGTACCTTGAGTGTTCCGCCATCATCATTTACGAACAACACTTTTCCAATAACGGGCGACTCGTCTTCGTACCTTGAGGATCCGTATCTCACAATGTCACCGGATTTCATTTGCAGACCTCATAACAATGCTCATAAACATAATAATGACAATCTTCTCCACAACCGGAATCGTTCTTGTCGCACAACATCTCTACATCATCTTCGCACTGCATAACCTTATCACAGTCATCCTCCAATGGGCAGCCTGTCATAAACATAGAAAAAAGAATACAAATTGCAATACGGATCAACGACCTACTCCTCTGGCTGCTTCAACCGAACCAACATATTGGTATGCTCCCTTGTTATATGCGGGTGCAGAACATTTTGCTTTGCGCTTCATCTCTCGCAGGGCACGAGTCGATCCACAGTCAAGGCAGGTGCGATATCCAAGCTCAAGACGTTTAGGGTTGAACTCGACGTGACAATCAATACAAACGGCTTCCATCTAAATACTCCTCAATTGTTATAATATAATTGTATCAGGTATTTACGTCGTTGTCAACTGTTTTTTTCCATGGTCCCTTGATTATTTTTGGCTCAAGGATAGCGCGTTCGACATCTCGAAGATGCTTTGTCCAGTCGTCGGTAAGTGACCACTTGGTAAGAGCTGTAACTTCGTCGAAATTCGCTTGGACTTTACCTTCAGCGCAGAGCGCAAACAAGGTACAAAGATTCGCTGAGTTTTGAGGATCGTCAAGCAACCCAGAATCATAAGCCTCGATGATGGACTGGAGAATATGTCTACCCTGAGTCAGGATTCTTCTTCTAACTGTTTTCTCATCTACAAAATCGTCATACATCTAATAACTCCAAAGCGTAATAAGGCATCCATTCAACAATGTTCTCATCATGCCATCTAATTTTTGCCATAGTTTCTCCAAGTTCAAGAACCGCGCCGATGCACAACTCGTTGAACTTGTATCTAATAAGGTTGCCAACTTCTAACGCCACAGTGTCACATAGTCACCAAACTCTCTGTCGAAAGTGTGAAGCAATCCCTCATAGTTTGTTAATTTCATCTCGTCGATTATACATTTGATCTTGTGGCTGCTATAGCCTAGTTGCCTACCCCATCGACTGGCGTAAGCCATAAGAACATACGCATTGCCATCTGGTCCAGTGAGATCTATCTCTAGTTTTTGTGGTGGCTTCTCTGTCTTGCAACGAATCATTTGTGACCTTTCTTCATTCTGTGTATACTAATAGTATCAGTTATTTATGGAAATGTCAAGTACTATTTTAGTCTAAAATTTGAAATTCGACAACCCAAAGAACTCATTTAAAGCATAGTTGATCTCTTGAATTGATAGTGCCTGAACATACGACACATTATTATAAAATTTCGAAAGATCAACCTGTCTTAAAGCTTCTTTTACTTTTTCGTCTTTTATCTTTAAGTACATAGTTGTTGTTTTGTACGGCACGACTGGCTCTGTGACGTCTTCACACCGTCCCGCTGAGTGACCAAAAGCAACGATTGAAAAGTTGGCACCTTTGACAACCTTTAGATTACCCTTGGTTGTTTCAGGGATTACTTTCTGAATCAGCTTGTGGTCTGGTATTTTAATCTTAGGTCTTTGCTGATCCCTTTTTTCCCAAACCTGAAACACAGTGTTTAGTACATCTTTCTCTTTCTTTGTACCGTCAGCAAGATAAAAGCAATTCTGCGGAAGATCTATGTCTGATACCAAGTGGAAATTCTTGTCGAGGGAATTATGCACAGACCACTTTCTCCAAGCCTTTGGTATCAGGTAGCAGATGTGAGTGCAGAACTTTGCATCGTGATTAAAAAACTTCTTCGCCAACGAAGAGGCGCGCCCGAATGGTGGGTTTGTGATCGAAACTAGATTGGGAATGCCTGAAAGGTCTTGTTCTAAGTAATCACCCTGCTTAACCAGCTCGTGTTTTGGCTCAATGTCAAACGAAGTTATGTTGTTCTCGGACACTCCGAGTCGGATTAGTCCATCGATGAACTCACCAGTGCCACCGCAAGGCTCTACAAGATTAACAGAGGACAAATCTACATGCTTCCGTACTTCTTCCAGGCAAATGTCCACTACGTTTTGGCTAGTGTAATATTGTTCCTTGCCTGATGTTCTTTTGTTTGCGTAAGACTGCTTGTTACGATGGCCGGCTTTTACATTGTTCCCAATCTGACCGTAAAAGAACTCGCTTCCTATTGCAGTCATCATCGTTTTGGCCAGTCGTTCAGCTTCTTCTTCAGGCATGTCTGCGTTTGCAGATGAAAGTACGCTTTCAACCAGACCTCTCAATCTCTTACTGTCTGTCACTTTGACTCCTTGTCCGTGTAAATACAATTCCACTCGTCATAATTGAAGGTGCTGCTGTTGCTAATCAACTTGACCTGATCAAGTTCTTCTGTTCCTGTATGACCTGAGCTGATACCAGCAGAGCCAATCATCTTGTTTCGCAGGTAATCCTCCCTCGACAGCCTATAGATTTCTGTATGGTTTGGCCAAACGGAAACCAACGTCACTCCATCCCAACCTTCTTGGTTGGGTCTGACTTGGTTGAACCAGTGGTAAGAACTCCAGTCTCCACTCTTTAATACTTTTATCGATGCACTGGCTGTCTTCACTTCATCCTTTATCCAGGTACTTCCTGGCTTCCTGTATCTTATGTCTCCCTGATCACTCACAATCTCAGCTTCATAGCCAAGACTGAGCAAGTGGGCCAGAAACAGTTTAACTCCGACTGCACCTTTGTCTTGTGGAGTATCAAGGTGTCTGAAAGATTCGTTCTTTGCATTAAACCACGGATTCACACCCTCCCTGCTTTTTTCTTTCTTGTGTAAGTCAATTACTTCTGCGAGTCGCACTGGATTTACTGGTTCCATGGCTCCTCCTTTTGAGGAACTGTGATGCCGAAGATTCCGGCGATAAAATTTACAATAGCTAACATGATGGTAAGTCTGATCATTTCTTTTCTCCTAAGTTGTACTACTATTATACGCTAGTATACCTGTAATGTCAAGCTTTTTCTTTAGTTTTTGTTTAGATAATTTTTGCCAACGATGGGACGGATACCAGTGCGTGTTGCCTATGTTGTCAAGCACCAGAACATCTTTAAGTTCCTTTGTTACCTGTAGGACAATTCCCCACATGAGCAACTCCTCGTAAACCTGAGTGTTTGTAATAAAGCAGGCTACTAAGTCCCCTGGCTTGAAAGTCGTCATATATTAAATATGATCCACAAACGCAAAAAGTTAGATTCTTGGGTCAGGCTGTCCTCACCGCCTTGACGTTCGCCAGCCTATGTCTTATTTTATTCTGTTACACCGAGTTCAGGATGGGCCTCGATAATAGATGACCTCTTACACCGGATAAACGACAACGTGGACGCGGTTATAGACAATCGCGCCGTTTCCTAATAAGTATCCAAGAATCCGCCGGTTGCACTGAGAAGTCTCAGCGATTGACCAACCGACACCATCCGAGCCGCCTACTATGGTCCGCTCTCTCGTGATGGATTTAATCCACCGCAACCACTCTCTCGTTGGTTGCAAAGTAGTTTCTACCTGCATGCTCCTTAGTTGTCATCCACATGCGTTGGCATTTACTAGACTTAGGCTTCGGGGCACACATGTCTGTGAGGACGATGTGACCGTCAAAGCCCTGCTTATTTACATAGTCTGTCGGAGCGTCAAAGCACGTGCCACCTTGGAGTACACGCTCTGGTAACTTAGTTTGACCTTTCTTCCAAGTGAACACTTTGTCTGAATCCACTCTCGTATCGAAAGGAATCACAACAAACTCTGCAATTTGCGCCAGCTTGTTAAGCTCTGCAAAGAACAATGCGAGCATATTGTCGTCCACAGACCCAGACTGATCTACTGAAACTGCAACACGTGCAACTCGGTTGGACTTACGACCAGGGTGGACATAAGCATAGCGACGATTGATTCGCTTGATGGAGCTAGAGCGATTGGCACGCTGAGATGATTTGACGAAGTATCTCAAGACCTTACGCCAATCGACCTTTGTCTCAAGCATCTTCAACACTTTCTTGCGAGTTGCAGAAGAGACAGAACCCCAACGGTTAGTTGCGCTTGCTTCTTCGGCTGCCTTGCGAACAACATCCTTCAGTCGTTCTTTGGCCATCTCCTTGACTTCCTGAGAACATTCCTGCCAGCCAGAGTGATCGTCAAGTGTGTCTGGTATGCCAGAATCATCTCCCTGGTTTTCACTTGGCTCTCCGCCCGAGCCGCCCTTGCCCTGCGACTCACTGCTAGATGGACCTTCGCTGTTGCCCTTGTCCTTGTTGAAGTCAGGCATGTTTGCCAAGTACCACTCAGCTGACTCACCCCTAGGAAGATTCTCGAAAGGAGTATCGGCCTCGCCAGGTATAAGTCCGCCTTTAGGTAGGTTGTGCAAATGCGAGTTGATAGCCAGGTCTGTGGCGACGTTCCACAGTTTCATATTGACACCATCAGGGAACCGTCCGGTGACATGCTCGAAGATAACATGATAGAACTCATGTTTCAACACGTCAGTACGCTCGGCGTCCGTCAAGTCTGCAAAGAATTTTGGATTGTAAAGCATCTCAAACTGGGCGGTGTCTGGATTGACCATAACTCCAGCGGTAGGGATTGCAAATGATGCTCGTTTATCAATGCGACGTGAGATCGCGGCAAAGAAAGGTTCCTCCATAAGAAGGCGAGCAGTGTTCAGATTGAGATCAAATTCAGTGACAGACATGACGGACTCCTGCGATTAAGTACAATTATAGTATACTATATTCTTAGTTAATTGTCAACAATTACTTTACATCTTCCTCGGACCCATTGATAAGCCGAACAAAATGCTTAGAAACAGACTCACCATCTACCTCAGACTTGTGTAGCTTGACGGTGTTGTTTACATCACCTTTACCCATCACAGTCCACAGCTTCATAGCAACCTCAGAAGGCAACATCACAAAGTATCGAGCCAGGTTGTTGACCAACTCTTGGTCAAGCTCATTATGGAATGTTTCTTCTGCTTCGAACTTGTCGATGATCGCAGTGTGATCATTGATTCCGAAGTCTGCAACCTTTGCAAAATTACCATGTACCAAGATATCGTCTGTCGTAACCTGTCGGTCGTAGTTAAGAACGAAATCATTGAAAGCTACAGCCGCTTCGAAGCCAACGAAAGCAGAAGTCAGATTGTAAAGAACAGGGCTAGACTCCTTGAGTAGGTCTGCCTGGGTCAAACACTGGTCAAGGCGCTCCCAAGATCGTCGCGAAGGGTACACCTTGTTAGGCTCAAAGTCATCAGTGTGATCGAGATGGTTACGATTCTGATTGATGAAATTCCAGATCTCAGCTGATACCTCTGAGTCCTTAGCCCAAGACAACCAGTCCTCAACAGATGGTTCGATGTCAAACACAGTCCACCGGTCAAGTTCGGCAGGGTCCATCTCACCAACCTGGTATTGTGCACCATGCTCGCCACCATTGACTGCGGCAAAGACTAGCGTGTCATCGTGCAGAGTGTGGCCGTTGAGCTTTCGTGAGTCGGTCAACTCAAAGATACCTTGTCGAACTTCAAGAGTTGCTCGATCTACCTCGTCAAGAAACAACACTACAGGTCGATCACAAGCAGCCTTGAACCAATCAGGTGGATTGAACGTGGTCGAGTTGTTCTCGATAGTGGGGAGACCAACAAGGTCGCCTTCGGTCATCTGAGATGCGCGTCGTTCTACCACTTCCATTTTGTGTTGTGCTGCGTACTGATACACAACAGTAGACTTACCAATACCGTGACGACCGCGCAATAGCACAGGCTTCCGAACATTAGTTACGTGGTGAACGATCTGGGAAAATGTAGCAAAGTCAACAGCCATGAGTAATCTCCTTGTTTGTAGGCGTTATTTCTTTTCTCTATCTTTAACTAGTATGTCATAGTTGGTTAAATTTGTCAAGATAAAAATGACTTAAATTTAAGCACGATTTGCCATTTTCTGCATGGCTTCATTTCTTACTTGATCATCGGGGGATGATGCCGATATCTTTACGATAATATCGATCGGAGTATTTGGGTTGCGGATGATGTACCTTTCCATATATCCAGGTTGACTTCCATACTCGAAGCTCGACGTTCGATTACCTTCTCGCTTCGCGAGTACGTCCTGCTTGTAGATGGCCTCGATAATCTCGGGTGGGCAGCCTGTGTTTGAGGTCGTTTCGCAGTAACCATGGCCCCACCACCTAGTTGCATTTAGAAATGTTCTGGAGATTCTCCATGGACTTCTGTTTCGAATTGTGGTTGCGTATTGATCATACAGTTCAGTGTATTTCGATGACTGATCCATGTAGTGTCCATAGGACAATAATGTACACTTCTTTACATACCCTCCAAGGTTCCACAGAATATCTCTAGCCTTTGGCTTCAGGCCGATGTTCTCGCACAAATAGATGGCGGCGCGGTCATAACCAGTCTTTGTGATTGCAACCTGCACTTCTTCTGGAAGGTATCTGTTCTTGGCAAGACCAATCAGCTCTGGGTTGGTCATTTGGTTAATGTTGTCAATGAGTTCTTTCATTTGTTATCTTTCTCAATTGTTCTATTATTATAGTATCAGAGTTTGCTGGAAATGTCAAGAAGATTTTGACAATAATTTCAACCACTTAGTTCGTATCCAGCGTTGTTCGTTTTCTGGTTCTGAGTTGAGTATTAAAACCTTGCAATGGTATTCGTCTGGGTGGAAAGTTCTGTCTGTGTTATAGTTTGGGTTGATTGCTTTTCTCTCCACAACAACTCCGGTCATTCTTTCACGATCAGAGCCGAGATAACACTCGACCAAATCCCCAATGTCAATAATTTGCTTAATCATGTCTCATAGTACCATGAATCGCACAAGTATGTCAAGGATATAATCGCGGCTTTTAATAGCTGGGGGTGACGAATTGTGGCAACATTTCTTCATCACTGATCTTTCTTCTTCTTTTTGTTCCGCCTGCATAACTTATCTCTACTTGTCTCTTTTTGATTGAATCGTATAATCTAGACTTCTTGACTTTGTGATCTCTTGTGATGAAGTGATCTCCACTGGGATCATTTCTCTGTCTGGCACATACAGCATAATAAGCGTATTTTGGAGTCAGTTTATAGACCAGTCCGACAATGTTGGATACTTCTCCGGTCTGGTCTTTCGTGTTCCATACCATGTCTCCAATTCTTAAATTGTAAACCTCATTCATTTATTTCTTCAAACCTCGTAAGCATGTTCTCTGGTAATTTAATAATTTTAACGTCTCCTGTTATTCTACTGGTTGACATTATCTTGTACCATGACTGCTGTCTTATGGCCTCTCCGTTTGGGGCCAATTCTTCTGATAAAACAAGATAAGCTAGAACATGAGTATAGGATGGCAAATTCTTAATATGCTCAGGGTTGTCCTGTGGATGCGTGAAGACAAGATCTCCTGGTTTTAATTTAGTCTGCGTTCCCATCATTAAAGTCCTCTGGCCACCAGCCATACATGTCCAAGCCTGCTTGTTGATAACTATTATAACCACTGGTAGCTGATTTGTCAACAACTTTTTTCTTGAGTTTGGTTACTGAGGTTTTATTCATTGCATCATGCTTTAAAGCTAGTCCGTCTGCTTGCGCAGGAAGATACGATGAATCCCCTGCAGGGTAGACTCTTAGTCTTTCATTGTTATCAAGGTAAAAAGTTGGATCACAGTTTTTGATTATGTCATGATCAATAACCTGCTTCGCAGTTAAGTTTCTCATTTTAGTATTGAGCTGTCCGTTAGTTACTTCAGTGACAGGTACTTTGAATTTACCAAAATTGGTTGCTTTTACAATTACTCTCTCGCCTTTGTGAAGAAAGGAAATTGCGTGAATAATATTTTTCATGATCTAGGTCTCCGAGCTTTCTTTAAATCAGACTCATGAGCATAGATTGGCTGAGTCTCATCTGTAATTAGTATCTTATAAATCCTAGCTCCCTTGGCTGCGCGCGTGATTGGCAGCGCGTTGACCTCAAGCACCATGCACACCTTGTTAGCCATCGTGCGGCAGGCCGATCTTCTTGGCATGTGACCTTCCTTCTGATTCGTGTTTGCAACGTCTATCCGGTTTTGCGTCCTAATTTGCACAAAGTCTCCCACACTATACTTGGGGGCTTGCTCGTAGCAGGCTAGAATCTTTTTTGCGTACTTGTTGTTGCACATTTTGTTGTACTCGTTGTGAGACAGAATGTGGTTGTCTGGGTCTTTCAACACCTTGCTTACAATACCATCGTAGTACGCAGGATATTGGTTGGCGTAATATTGAGCGCATTTTTGGGCGATCTTTCTCTCAGATTCCCCGTAGTTCTTTTCAAACTCTGCGCGTGTTTGTAGCTCTTCTGCGCTGTACTTGTTGTACAGCCTTTCGAGGTGGTGCATTTGCGACAAAGAGAGATCTCTTGCTGTCTTATTCTCATGTTGCCACAACAGAGACATGTAAAACTGCTTGTCACCATAAGCAATCTTATCTTCTACTGAGCCTAAGTGTGCGAAGTAAATTTGTGCCTGTTCTTTACTGTTCATAACTTTGCAATCCTGTCAGAAAGAGTATAGGTTGGCTTATCACCACCGACAATCATAATTTTTACACATTTTACTGTATCAAACAATTTATAGTCCTCAAAGCCGAGGACCACAGCTTTTTTTCTTGGCTTGCGCCGAGAGTTAATAAGCTCTACAATTTCTCCGATTTCAAAACCAATCGTCTTCATCTCTTCTCTCATCGTCAGGCAGGTAATCTGCGTTTACATAAACAACCAGAATAAACCCAAACACAAGCATCAGGATAAGAAGTATGTCACCTAAGTGTTCGAGCGTTAATTCCATAATATCATTATACATTGAATCACCAAATTTGTCAAGTAAAAAAGACTACTTAACAAACTTTAAATCTTTACGATCAAACGATCGTTCGTGACAATAGAAGTAATTCCACCTGCTTCTATTCCACATCACTTCGTAAGACATCCAAGTGGAATTACTAACCTTGCTGATAATCCCAATATCTCCATACTGTACCCAGCCTGTTCTCTTCAGGTTTTTTCCATACGCTGACAGCGTAACCAAATCACCGACCTTCACTAATTAACTCCAAACATGCGTGGTCGTCTGGCAGTGGACCCGTAGGTTCGCCCTCAAACCACATAACATATACTACACTGTCTCCACCAATGCGCGAAACTTTCCTCACAGAAAGCACAACACCCATGTCGCCGTTAGTTCGCCACCTAACCAAATCTCCGGCTTTCACTTTCCCCTCCTACAAAAAAGACAAAACAAGCAGAACCAAGACGATGCATACAAATTCAAATGCATGTCGGAGTTCCATATTTATATCAGTATACTTCATTCACCGACCTCTGGGCTAAGATACCATGTATGACCTGACGACCCAAGAACACAGGGACAGTCAGTACCAGGGCAACTATCATAACAGTGATCCCATGCTTCTTCGGATGCGTATTTATATTCTGCTCGTTCTGGTGCTTCGATACAGCCTGCAACTAAAAGGAAAAGTGTTGATAGGATTAGTTTTTTCATTTGATTACCTCGATTGTGTTTGGCTTTTGTGCTAAAAGTTCTTTGTCTTGCCAAAGAACAAAGAACACATAAGGATTTCTATCTACGATAATACCACATCTTCTATCATTTGTCAAGTCTAAGCCGGCTGAACCAAAGCAAGATTTATGGTATGCCGCCTCTATAGGGGACCACCTTACTAAGTCACCGACTTTCACTGATAACTCCTATGGATGGATGCCCTTGGCTGAACCACCCATTGCCGTCCCCAGTTTGCCATATAATAAAGACCTGATCTACCATAACTTGGCGGACGACACCTAGGTCTATGGTGGTACAATCAGCATACTCCGTGTACCACTGAACTAAATCACCGACTTTCACTGATCACCACCAGTGCCTTGTAGCTCCATAATCTTTTGCCACCTGCTGCAATGACGTGGACGTCAGGATTCAAGAATGCGCTCTCTTCATAACTCGGACACTTGCCAGCATAACCTAGACCCGTCACGATTCCTGTGTGACCTTGTCCATTTCTAACTAAATCTCC
>MDTG01040090.1_pt1 | contig 11152 bp, 13 predicted proteins | sample 811421 | NCBI WGS metagenome assembly MDTG01 (sample SAMN05326645, study PRJNA326480) | marine metagenome | isolation source: seawater | place: Pacific Ocean: South East | collected 2011
AAGATGAAATTTTAGAAGATTTGTTACCGAAAAATATATCTACCCAAGTCTACAAAGCTTTTTTAGAAAACGCAGCAAGTGAACAAGGATCTAGAATGACAGCAATGGACAATGCTACAAGAAATGCTGGAGACTTGGTAAATAAGTTAACCATTGTTTATAACCGAAGTAGGCAAGCCTCAATTACTAAAGAATTAATCGAGATAATTTCTGGAGCAGAAAGTTTGTAATTATGAAAAAAGCTGGAAAAATCACACAAATAATTGGAGCGGTAATAGATGTTGGTTTTGAGGGTGAACTACCTGAAATTTACACTGCCCTACAAGTCGACAACCAAGGCAATAAATTAATTTTAGAAGTAGCCCAACACTTAGGCGAAGGTAGTGTAAGAACTATAGCAATGGACTCAACTGAAGGACTAAAAAGAGGTGATTTAGTTACTAATACAGGTGCACCCATTAGTGTTCCAGTTGGACCTGAAACACTAGGAAGAATTATAAATGTTATAGGTGCTCCTATAGATGAAAAAGGTGAAGTTAAAACAAAAGATAAATGGCCAATTCACAGGCAGGCACCAAAATTTACCGATCAATCAACCGAGACAGAGATGTTAGTTACTGGAATTAAGGTGATAGATTTATTAGCACCCTATGCAAAAGGTGGAAAAGTTGGTTTGTTTGGTGGTGCAGGTGTAGGAAAAACAGTAACAATTATGGAATTAATAAACAATATAGCAAAAGCGCACGGAGGTTTTTCAGTTTTTGCTGGAGTTGGAGAAAGAACAAGAGAAGGTAATGACCTTTATCACGAAATGATAGAGTCAGGAGTTATTAAACCAGATGGTGCAGGATCTAAAGCAGCTTTAGTTTATGGGCAAATGAACGAGCCCCCAGGCGCAAGAGCAAGAGTAGCATTAACTGGTTTAACTGTAGCCGAGTATTTTAGAGATCAAGAGGGACAAGATGTATTATTTTTTATAGATAATATATTTAGGTTTACACAAGCAGGGTCAGAAGTTTCTGCATTGTTAGGAAGAATACCATCAGCAGTAGGGTATCAACCAACTTTGGCTACAGATATGGGTAACTTACAAGAAAGAATTACATCTACCAACAAAGGATCTATTACTTCTGTGCAAGCTATTTATGTTCCAGCGGATGATTTAACAGATCCTGCTCCAGCAACATCTTTTGCTCACCTTGATGCTACAACTGTGCTTTCAAGACAAATTGCAGAACTAGGTATTTATCCAGCTGTAGACCCTTTGGACTCAACTTCAAGAATACTTGACCCAAGAATAGTTGGAGAAGAGCACTACAGAGTAGCACGTGAAGTACAACGAATTCTACAAGCATACAAATCTCTACAAGATATAATCGCAATTCTAGGAATGGATGAATTATCTGAGGAAGATAAGCTTACAGTAGCAAGAGCAAGAAAAATTATGAGATTTTTATCCCAGCCTTTCCTTGTTGCTGAGGTCTTTACAGGCTCTCCTGGAAAACTTGTCGATTTAGATTCAACTATCAAAGGTTTTGATGCAATTTGCAAAGGAGATTATGATCACTTACCTGAGTCTGCATTTTATATGGTAGGACCAATCGAAGAAGTAGTAGAAAAAGCTGAAAAAATAGCCCAAGATACTAAGTAATAATGTCTGAAAAATTCGACTTAGAAATAATTAGTCCGGATCAAAAGCTTCTTACCAAAGAAGTAACCCAGGTAGTTCTACCCGCCTATGAAGGCATGATGACAATTTTGAAAGACCATATTTCTTTAATAACATTTTTAAGACCTGGATTTATCGAAGTAAATAAGGATAATGAAGTTGAAAAATTTTATGTTGAAGAAGGAACAGTAGAATTTTTTAATAATAAACTTTTAATACTTTCTTCATCAGCTATTAAATTGGATAAACTTTCAAAAAAAACGATCTCAAAAATGGTTGAAGACTCTAAAGCTCTCTTACAAAACCAAGAAATTAAAGATAAAGATAGATACATTTTGAATCACAAGCTTGAAGTGCTTCAACAAATTAATTAATAAATTTTTTTAATTCAATTGTTATTTTTTCATAAACATGTTTTTTGAAAAGAACAATAAGACTTGGTAATTTTTCTATATCTACCCATTGCCATTCAATAAACTCTGGGTGCTTTGTATTAATATCTATTTCATTTTCATTGCCTAAAAATCTCACAATAAACCATTTTTGTTTCTGTCCTTTATATTTACCTTTCCATATTTTACCTATTAGGTTTTCAGGCAATTCATATTCCAACCATTGGTCAAACTCTTTCAATACTTCGATGTTTCTTATGCTGGTTTCCTCAATTAATTCTCTTTTCATTGCTTTAAGGAGTGGTTCGTTAAGATCTACACCACCTTGAGGCATTTGCCATTTATCAAATGGATTATCTTTTCGTTTGCCAACAAAAACTTTGTTATCTGAATTGAGAACAACTATTCCAACTCCTTTTCTAAGAGGGAGATCTTTATGTTTCATCGTCAAGACTTAAGCAGATCCACAGCATATTTTAATTGATTGTCGGTAATAGTATTCATTCTAAAATCATTTCCGCCTTCTTCCACAAAAATATCCGGTAAAACACCTACTTCTGATATAGATTTACCAGAAGGTAGATAATACTTTGATATAGTTAATCTAAGGCCACCTCCATTCTTAAGGGGAATAATAGATTGAACTGAACCTTTTCCATAAGATCTCTCTCCTAAAATAATTGCTCTCTTGTGATCTTTTAGAGCACCTGATACGATTTCTGCGGCTGAGGCAGAGCCAGTATTAATAATAACTATTAGTGGTTTGCCATTAATTCCATCACCCTTTTTTGAAAAAAATCTCCTCGTTTCACTAATTTTTCTTCCTTTTGTAGAAACTATTTCTCCGTCATCCAAGAAAAAATCACTTACACTTATCGCTTGAGTTAATAGACCACCTGGATTATTTCTTAAATCTAAAATATATCCAACTAACTTTTTATTTTTTTCAAAATTTTTTATACTTTGAAACAGTTGCTCATCACTATTTTCATTAAAAGATTTTAATCTTAAATAACCAATTTCTTTTTTATCACCAATAATTTTTGCATCAACGGATTTTACTTCAATGATGGCTCTTTTAATTTTGAACTCAAGAGCTTTTTTCACATTTTTTCTTCGAATTGTTAATTTGATACTCGAACCCACAGGACCGCGCATTAATTCAACCGCTTCAGTTAATGTTTTGCCTTGGACTTGCTCTTCATCAATCCTAACTATGTAATCACCTGATTTGATACCAGCATTTGATGCTGGAGTGTCATCAATAGGAGAAATTACTTTAACTACACCTGACTCCATCCCTATCTCTATACCCAAACCACCAAATTCACCTTTAGTGTCTGTTCTCATGCCCTCAAATAATTTTGGGCTCATATAAGCAGAGTAAGGATCTAGAGATTGCAAAAGTCCATTTATAGCTGAGTCCATTATGTCTGCCTGATCAACCTCATCAACATACTCCTGTTTGATTGTCTCTAAGACTTCACCAAATAAATCTATTTTTTCATAAAGTTCATTCGAGTTTTTAGAAAGAAGATAATTTGTATTAAAAAAAAAAAATAAAAATGAAAATAAAATTGAAATATTTAATCTTTTCATATTGAAGCTTTCTCTTTAGGTATAGGTTCTGACCACATTTTTTCAAGATCATAAAATTCTCTTTTTTCTGAATTAAAAATATGTACTATTATGTCTATAGCATCGACTAATTTCCAGTCAGAGCTTTCTTTTCCTTCAATTCGACAATTAGTTAAACCTATTTTTTTTAATTCTGAAACTAAATTCTCCGACAAAGACTGCAAGTGTCTCGAAGAAGTTCCAGAGGCAATAATCATATAATCTGCAATGTAGGATTTTTTTTCAAGATCAATTGATACAATGTTTTTAGCTTTATTATTATCTAAAATAGTTTCAATTTTTTTTTTAATATCTGACACCTTCATTATAATTGGCTTAATTTCTTTCTAATTTGGGTTGAGGAAATATTTATGTGTTTGTTTTTAATAAAATTAATATTTTGCATTTTTCTTACTATAGCAGATTTTTTAGCTTTAATGTCATAGTCCTTTCTAGAAAATACCACAATTTGCAATAAACTTGTTAATAGTTTCCAATCTTTCCATTTATGAAAATTAACAAGATTATCTGAACCAATAATAAGAAAAAATTCTGTTTTTTTATTTTCTCTACTAAGATATTTTATTAAATTAATTGTATTGTTAGATTTAATTTTATCTTCAAAATATCTAATTTTTATTTTTTTCACTTTTGTCGTGAGTAATCTGCTCTCTTTAATCCTTTTTGATAATGAAAAAAAAGTATTTTTTTTTAGTGGGTTTTTTTTAGTTATACACCAATAAAGCTTATCTAAAGATAATTTATTTATTGATATTTTTGATATTCTTAGATGGCCAAGATGTGGAGGATCAAAACTTCCACCAAAGATTCCAATTTTTTTTTTTTTAGATCCAGCCATTATTGATCAAGACCTGACAGCTCCTTTTCCAGTGACGATATATTTGTAGGATGTTAATTGATTTATTCCTACTGGCCCCCTAGGAGGTAATTTATTCGTTGAAATTCCAATCTCTCCTCCAAAACCAAATTCACCTCCATCAGCAAATTGGGTCGAGGCATTATGCATAGCAATTGAACTATTTACACCCTCTAAAAAAATTTTCGCGGTTTTAGAATTGTTTGTGATTATACTATCAGTATGCATTGTGCCATATTTTAAAATATGTTCTTTAGCTTCATTAATTCCTTTAACTGATTTTATCGAAATTTTTGCGTCTAAATATTCAGTTTTCCAATCAATCTCTTTAGCTAATTTAAATTTATTTTTAAATATTTGATTAATTGTTTTATCTACAATAATTTCACATCCTAAAGCTTCTAGTTTATTTATAATTGGCTTAACATGTTTTCTTAGTCCTTTTGCGTCAATCAATAATGTTTCGACAGCACCACATATACTTGTTCTACGCATTTTAGCATTAGCAACTATTTTTGTAGCCATGTTAGTATTAGCGTCTTTGTCCACATAAATATGACATAAGCCTTCCAAATGTCCGATTACATGAATTCTAGAGAGTTGTTGAACTTTTTTTACAAGATCTTTCCCACCTCTTGGCACAACAACATCTATGTATTGTGACATGTTTGACAACATGTAATTTACAATATTTCTATTTTTATCCTCAATAAATTGAATACAATTCTTATCAACCTTATTCGTATCTAGAGATCTTCTGAAAAGATTAGCTAGTATTTTATTAGAATTAAAAGCTTCTGAGCCACCTCTTAATATAGCACAATTACCTGACTTGAGACTTAATGCAGACACATCTGCCGTCACATTTGGACGGCTCTCATAAATTATTCCAATTATTCCGATTGGAGTTGTAACCTTTTTGATTCTAAGTCCGTTAGGTCTTTGCCAATCCTCTAAAGTTTGATTTAGTGGATTTTTAAACTTAATAATCTCATTTATTGAGTTTCTTATTCCTTCAATTTTCTTTTCATTTAACATAAGTCTGTCTACCAAATGTTTTCTTTTTGAAAGCTTTACATCTTTTAAATTTTCTTTGAGAATTTGTTTTTTATTTTTTAATAATAGCTGGCTATAGGTATTAAGTGTTTTGTTTATTTTTTTAGGGTCTAAATTTTTAAGTTTAGCAAAAGCTTTTTTAGCGTTTATGCCAATTTGGTTTAATTTTTTCATAATATTACTATATCGTTTTTGTGAAGTATTTCTGATTTGCTGGAATAACCAAGAACATTTTCAATTTGATGACTTTGTAAACCTTTAATTTTATCAATTTCACTAGATGTAAAAGAGGATAAAGCTCTTGCAATATCAATACCATTATTATCTACAATTAATATATTATCACCTTTTTTAAAAGTTCCAGAAACTTTAATGATACCAGAAGGTAGAAGACTTTTGCCGGATCTTAGTGCTCTAACTGCACCCTCATCTATATAAACTTTTGCTGCTGACAGCAAAGAACTTATTATCCATTTCTTTCTTGCGTCTAGATTAGAAATTTTTGGCACGAACCATGTAAATAATTTTTTTTTTATAATTTGTTCTATAGGATTAAGATTATTTCCATTAGCAATCATCATATTGCAACCAGAATTCATACAAATCTTAGCGGCCTCAAGTTTAGTCAACATACCGCCTGATCCATAGGTATTAAATTTTTTATTTACTAAACTAAAAATACTATTGTCAATTTTCTCAACTTTTTTAACAAGGCTTTTTTTATTAGATATTGTTTTGTAGAGTCCATTAACATCTGATAAGATTATTAACAAATCTGCTCCTATAATTTGAGCGACTCTAGCTGCTAATCTATCATTGTCACCATACTTTATTTCTGAAGTGGCAGTTGTATCATTTTCATTAACAATAGGCACCGCTCCAAGTTTAAATAGATTCTCAAACGTTCTCCTTGCATTAAGAGCTCTTCTTCTTTGTTCAGTATCATCAGGTGTAATCAAAATTTGACCTATTTTTAGTTTATTTTTTTCGAAAATTTTTTGAAATTCATTTATCAAATAAATTTGACCAACAGAAGCTACAGCTTGACTCATTTCAAGTTTTACTTTTTTATTTTTTATTTTTAAATAATTTTGTCCAAGTGCAATAGCTCCAGATGAAACGATCACTATTTCTTGTTTGTTTTTTTTTAGTTTTTTAATATCTTCGATTAAACTATTTAACCATTTTTTTTTAAAGTTGCCTTTATTATCAACTATAGTTGAGGACCCTAACTTAATAACAATTTTATTAGCTTTATTTATATACATTTTTTAATAATATTTTTCTCAAGTTAGTTAGGTTATTATCTGTAATAACTGAAATTACTTCAAATTTTTTTTTAATCTTTTTTTTGAAAATATTTAATTTTTTTTCTATTTCTTTTTTTTCTAGCAAATCTGATTTATTGAACACAATAATCTCCTTTTTTTTTGTCAAAATTTTATCATATTTTGACAGTTCGTTTCTTACTTTAAAATAATTTTCTGCAAGCCTTTCCTCAGATACATCTATAAGATGTAACAATATTTTACATCTTTCAATATGACGAAGAAATTTAACTCCAAGTCCAATTCCTTCATGGGCACCCTCAATTATACCTGGTACATCTGCTAAGGTAACTTCTTTATTATTATAATAAGAAACTCCTAAATTTGGATCTAAAGTTGTAAAAGGGTAGTTTGCTATTTTAGGTCTTGCTCGAGTTATAGATGATAGTAAACTCGATTTACCAGCATTTGGCATACCGATGATCCCCACATCAGCAATAACCTTTAATTGTAACCATACCCAGAATTCTTCACCCAATTTACCATTTGTTTTTTTGCTTGGTGCCCTGTTAGTTGAACTCTTAAATCGTACATTACCCAGTCCATGTTTTCCGCCTGAAGCTACTAAATATCTTTCTTTATTTTTTGTAAAATCATAAATTAAAGTATTATTGTCTTCTTCATAAATTTGTGTGCCAACTGGAACTTTAATTATTAAATCTTTACCAGCTGCGCCCGTTCGTTTTCTTTTAGTACCTATATGACCATTTTCAGCTTTAAAGTGTTGAGCATACCTAAAATCAATTAACGTATTTAAATTTCTTTCAGCTTCAAAAATAATTGATCCACCATCTCCACCGTCTCCACCATCAGGACCACCAAATTCAATAAATTTTTCTCTTCTAAAACTCGCTGAACCAGATCCACCATTGCCAGCTTTAATATAGATTTTTGCTTGATCTAAAAATTTCATTGTAGAATTCTAAAATAAATAACTAAGGTTATTTATATGCTTAATTGGGAATAACAGAAACAAAAGTTCTGTTTAATTTAGATTTTTTAAATTTAACTTTGCCTTTTATCAAAGAAAACAAAGTGTGATCGGTTCCCATGCCAACATTTTCACCGGCATGAATACGAGTACCTCTTTGCCTTACTATAATATTTCCTGGCACAACCTTTTGATCTCCATATATTTTAACACCAAGTCTACGACCTGCGCTATCTCGGCCATTACGTGACGATCCACCAGCTTTTTTTGTAGCCATTAAATTTTCCTATTTTTTTAGTTTTTCTTTTTTAATTTTTTTATTTTCTTTAGTTGACGCCTTTACTTTTAATTCAACTGGTTTTGCTTCTGCAATTATTTTTCCGTTTTTAGAAAGTATTTTTGTAATTTGAATTTTTGAATGTCTTTGTCTATGTCCATTCATTTTTCTAGAATGTTTTCTACGTCTTTTGTGAAAAATTAGAACTGTTCTATCTTTAACATTGTCTAATAATTTTGCCTCAACAATTGCACCCTCCACTTTTGGATTTCCAACTTCTGTTGTTTTGCTATCATTTAAAAGTAAAACATTTTTAAATTGAATAGTTTTACCTATCTCAATATCTAGTTTTTCTACTTCTATAATCTTACTTGCAGATGCTTTGTATTGTTTTCCACCTGTTTCAAATATTGCAAATGACATAAATTTTTTTTTTTTAAAATTAAAGCAATATAGCTTGAAAGTCCTTCAAGTCAAGGCGATAGAGTTAGTAACTATCCTTTAAATTTCTAAGTTTTTTAAATATCTCCACTTCTGATGAATTTTCCATCTCTAAGGATCTTTTAACAGAATTAATATCACACCTTAAAAAAATGTTGGTATTTAGCTCTTCTCCTAGAGTGACGGGTATTGTAGGTTCTTTTTTACTTATTTTTAAATTTATTAATTTTTTTTTGTCCTCAAGTAAATTATTATTCCTCTCCACAGCCAAACAAAAATCAAGATTCTTTTTTGTATACTCATGACCACAATAAATATTTGTATCTTTTGGCAATTTTTTAATTTTATTGAGCGACGCTAACATTTGAGAATATGTTCCCTCAAACAATCGGCCGCAGCCTGCCGAAAAAAGTGTATCTCCAGTAAAAATAATTTTTTCTTTCTCAGAGTAGAAGCATATATGCCCACTTGTGTGCCCAGGCACGAGAATAACTTTAAATTTTACTTTTCCAAATTCGAAAATATCATTGTTTTTTAGTTTAATATCTATACCTGGAATTCTTCCTTCATCTTCTAAAGACCCTATTATTTTACAATTATATTTTTTTTTCAATTCTAAATTTCCCCCTACATGATCAAAATGATGATGAGTATTTAATATGTAATCAATTTTATTAAAATTTTCTTTAACAAATTGATCAATAGGTTTGAATTCAGAGGGATCAACAACTGCTACTTTTTTAGTACTAAGGTCTTCAATTACATAACTGTAATTATCTTGGAGACAAGAAATAATATTAATTTTCAGCATCTTAACTGATTAAAAAAATTCCAACCTCTGAAAATAAATTTTTCATTTCCAGGTTAATCTTATATATAGACGATATTCTTTCACCATTGATTCCAATAATTTTATTAATTTTAATTTTTTTCTTTTCACAAAATTTATAAAAATCTTTTATAGAACACATGTGTAAGTTAGGAGTATCATACCAGGAATATGGCAGAGACTTTGTTATAGGCATTGTTCCGGTAAATAACAATTTAGCTCTAATTTGCCAGTAACCAAAATTAGGAATTGAGATTATTACTCTATGGCCAATTCTTAATAATTGTTCGAGTACATTTTCTGGTCTGTAAAATGCTTGGAGGGTTTGGCTTAAAATAACAAAATCAAAAGCTTTGTCGGGAAATTGATTAAGCTCTGTTTCAGCGTCTCCCTCTATAACAGAAAGCCCTTTTAAAATACACTTCTTAACATTCTCTTCACCAAGTTCAACACCCCTGGCATCAATATTTTTTTTTATAAGCGCTTCAATTAAAGTCCCATCTCCACAACCAACATCAAGCACCCTAGAATTAGGTGGAAGCAAATTGGATATAATCTTAAATTCATTTTTCATTTTTAAATATTTCAAAGTTAGAATCTAAAAACCCTTTAATGGTGTTTAAAAACTCTGGCTCATTAACTAAAAAAGAGTCATGTCCTTTATCAGTTTTAATTTCAGCAAAAGCAACATTAACTCCTGAAGCATTTAAAGCAATTACGATTTCTTTACTATTTTTTGTAGGATATAACCAGTCTGAGGAAAAAGATATAATCAAAAATTTAGTTTTATGTTTTTTAAATGCTTCACTTAAACCACCTTTAAACTGTTTTGATAAGTCAAAATAATCCATAGCTCTAGAAATATAAAGATAAGAATTTGCATCAAATCTCTCTACAAATACTTTACCTTGATGTCTTAAATAGCTTTCAATTTGAAAGTCAGCGTCAAAAGTAAATTCATAATCTTTTTTTTCTTGAAGTTTTCGTCCGAACTTTTCTTGCAAACCTTTGTCTGACATATAGGTAATATGAGCAGCCATTCTTGCAACAGCAAGTCCATTCTTAGGAACATTTTTATCTTGATAATAATTACCTTTGCTCCACAAGGGATCACTCATAATTGCTTGCCTAGATAGTTCATTAAGTGCAATCTGTTGTGCATTATGACTTGCTGTTGAGGCAATCGGAATAGCCGAAAAGGTTTTTTCTGGGTACAAAGAACAAAATTGTAAAAGTTGCATTCCACCCATTGAGCCCCCTAAAACACTTAGGAGTTTATCTATTTTTAAATATTCTAATAAAGCTTCTTGGGCTCTAACCATATCTCTTATAGTAATCACTGGAAAATTTAATCCGTAAGGTTCATTTTTTTCTTTATCAATACTCTTTGGACCAAATGATCCCATGCAACCACCTAGAACGTTAGCACAAATAATAAAATATTTATCTGTATCTACAGCTTTACCTTTACCAACAGCTGTTGCCCACCATCCTTCTTTATTAGTTATAGGATTATTGCCTGAAACAAATTGATCACCAGTTAGAGCATGAAAAACTAAAATAGCATTATTTTTTTTTTCGTTTAGCTTCCCATATGTTTCGTAAGCAATAGGAAAATCTTTTATTGTTTGACCACAATCTAACTTTAATGGTTTATTTATAATTATTTGTTTTGTATTCTCAATTTTATAGTCCATATAAAAAAAAAGCCCAGCTAAACTGGGCAAAAACCCTA
>MDTG01168073.1_pt1 | contig 11152 bp, 12 predicted proteins | sample 811421 | NCBI WGS metagenome assembly MDTG01 (sample SAMN05326645, study PRJNA326480) | marine metagenome | isolation source: seawater | place: Pacific Ocean: South East | collected 2011
ACTCTAAACTACTTTTGAATAAACTATCCAAACTGGAACAGTCAGTAATAAAAAACACTCAAATAGCCGAAGGGGCTAACTCTTTAATCAAATTCCTCCATTCCCAATCATTTGAGATAGGGATATTGACCCGAAACACTAAAGATAACGCCATCCAAACGCTAACCCATATAGGCTTAAATAAGTTTTTCCTACCCGAGTTCATAATAGGAAGAGATGAGCAGAAGCCAAAGCCCTCCCCAGAAGGCATATACTATTTATTGAGCAAGTGGAACAAAAAGCTTAATACTTCCGTTATAGTCGGAGACTATCGGTTAGATCTAGAAGCTGGGCGAAACGCGGGTATTTCAACTATTCTAATCGGACAAGCAACCGACGAAGATACGGAAAAATTAGCAGACTTTCAATTCTCAAATCTTTCCAAGTTGAAGAGCTCTGTAGAGAACCATCTCCTATTCTAACAAAAATTAAAGAGGTCTTTATCTAGTGCTAAACTTCAAAAAAAAGCTTCTAAGCGTCTTAAAAAAGAGCTTAGATGGATTTGAAACCTTGGAAAGTACGAAAAGACTCACCAGCGGCGCCAGCAGAATAACTTTTGAAGTATCTACAATTTGCAAAGGAAAACCAAAAAAGTTAGCACTGAGGATTAACCCAGCGGATTTAAACGAAGACGGGCTAATGTCTCAGCGAATAGCACCCTCTTCGGAAGCCGAAGTGATGAAATTAGCGCGTTCCGCTGGAATTCCTACACCCGAAATTATATACATATTCGACGAAGAGGATGATTTAGGCGAAGGCTATTTGATGGACTGGATGGAAGGAGAATCTGTCGGTTCTAAAATCAGCAGAGGAGAGTAGTTTAAAGCGATTCGTCCCGTCCTAGCGAAACAATGTGGTCAAATCCTTGGGCGCCTTCACTCTATCGATATCTCTGCTACTGGGCTAGAAACCGTTCTAGAAAAGTTAAAACCAATCGACTATGTATCGCAGCAATACAAGATCTATAAATCTCTCAAGGTTCAGAGACCGATGATTGAATACGTAGCTAGGTGGTTGTTGGAAAATCCTCCCCGAGATAGGCCTCTTTGTCTGGTACATAATGATTTCAGAAATGGAAACTTACTAGTGAATAAGTTAAGCGGCATAAGTGGAGTATTAGACTGGGAAATCGCCCATATTGGAAATCCAATAAGGGATATTGGTTGGTTATGCACGCCTTCTTGGCGTTTTGGAGTTTCAAAAAATACTGTCGGCGGTTTTGGAATGTTGAATGACCTATTAGCCTCTTATGAAGCTTCGGGAGGATCGAAGTTAGAACAGGAAGAGTTGAAATTTTGGATGATTTTCGGCTCTTTTTGGTGGGCTATCGCTTGTCTTCTAATGGAGAAATCTTATGAAAATGGAGAAGACAAAAGCATTGAACGTCCGATAATAGGAAGACGAATTTCGGAGTGCGAGGTGGATTGTGTCAATCTCTTGATTCCCGGAAAGACAAGTTTTAACACAAAAAAAATGATTGAGTTCCTAGAAAGACAGCGCGACCCATTATTGATAACTAGTGTAAAGGAATATGTCAAAAAAGAGATGGTTGAAAAGGCTAAGGGTAGAAAAAAGTTTTTAGCTACCATTGCTTGTAACGCTTTAGATATTACTATTAGAGAGTATAAATATAAAAAACACTTTACGAGGGCAGAACAAAAACAGCTACAGCTATTACTAAAAAGAAAAGGGGATCTCTCTGGTCTAAGATCTGAGATAGCATCAGCGATACAGAACAAAGACATTTCACTTGGTTGTGAAGGACTGAAACAGTATCTTCGCGACTCAACGCTTCTAAAAATTTTGATTGACCAACCAAACTATCCGGGCCTAGACCAGCTAAAGGTTCCTATCTTTTAACACCCGCACTTATGTCTTGGGATACTATTACTTCAATTAGAAAAGGTCCCTTTTTGCGCATGCTCTCTTCAAACTGTTCCTGAAATTGCTCTACAGTGCGCACTTTGACCGCGGGAACCCCTAAACCCTTCGCAAGATTTACCCAATCTAAAGAAGGATTAGAGAGATCGAACATCGACCTTGTTTTATCAGTCGGCTCACCTGCCTTTAACCTTGCTAGCTCCACATTTAAAATAGCATAACTATCATTGTTTAAGAGAACTATAGTCACGTCCACTTCTTCTCGCGCCATGCTCCATAAAGACTGGACCGTATACATCCCACTTCCATCAGCCTGAAAAGAAACCACCTTACGATCAGGGCAAGCGATGCTAGCCCCCAAACTTACCGGCAACCCCTGACCAATAGAGCCTCCGGTGATGGAAAGCCAATCGTGTTTAGCGGCCCCCATAGTCTGCGTATATAATTCCAAGCCACAGGTAATGCCCTCATCGGAAAGGATAGCATCCTCAGGTAATAACTCCGAAATAACCGCTCCAATATTAGTCGGATTCAAAATATCACCGATTGGTTTTTTCACTGCACGGCTTTGCTTTTTACACGACTTTGGCACACTCAACAGTTTTGCCAAGCTATTCAAAGCAACATTCACGTCTTCATCTACTTTTGCTAGGGTGAGAACTTCGCACTTATCCGGTACTAACAAGCTTTTTACTTCAGGATAAGCAAAAAAGCCCACCGGATTTTTCGCCCCAATTAAAATGAGACAATCAAAATCCTTCAAAAATTCTATCGCCTGTTCAGCAAAGTAAGGCACTCTACTTAGCGACACCCTCCCCTCCCCTCTTTGAAGCCTAGCAGCAAAGGTCTCACAAAGAAGAGTTATATCTCCCATCTGGGAAATTCTACCTGCTATTTCTGTCGATTCTTCAAACAAAGCCTCGCCTCCCATCAGCATGGCAATTCTCTTTCCAGACCGAAGACATTGAGCAACTTCCTGAACTCGTTCATCCGACACCAGTGTAAAGCCATCACTTTTCGAGGGCTTGTGGCTCGCAGCACCCTCCTCCCAAGCATGGTTAGCAGGCACAATGACTGTCGCAATTTTGCCCCAACCATTTTTTGAAAAAGCTACGGCTTGGCTCCCCGCTGCACTTAAGTCAAGCGAGGATTTAGAGACTCGAATGAAGTCTGAGTGTAAACCGGCGTGGGCTTTTACGTTGGAAGTTAACGGCGCATCATGCTTCAAATGCCACTCGGCATGGTCACCTACAATATTTACAATCCCTGAAAAGGCTCTCCGAGCATTATGCAGATTCGCCATGCCATTGGCATATCCAGGTCCTAAATGCAACAGGGTTACTGCTGGCTTCCTTTTCATTCGCCAATACCCATCAGCCGCTCCTGTGACCACTCCTTCAAAAAGGCATAGCACTGGCCTTATACTATCCGTCTCTCCGATAGCAGTAACCAAGTGCATTTCCGATGTTCCTGGATTTGCAAAACATACCTCTATCCCACTATCAACTAAAGTTCCCAAAAGCGCTTTAGCACCATTCATAATTCCCCCTCACACATCTAATTTAAACTGGAGAGCACTTTCCTTTCCAGACTCGATTTTTTTCAAATGAGTTTCTAAATTCAACAACTTCGATAGGGGCACATTATTCTGCAATTTCTTCAGAATAAATGCTTCAGCCCTCTCAATTTCTTCTGCCAACTCGATAATACTTTGAAAAAATTTTTCGTTTCCAACCACCACCCCGTCTTTATCACCGACAACGATATCTTCAGAAGAAACCATCACCCCTCCCACAACCACAGGCTCAAAAGTATTAAAAAATTTCTTAGAAGTGCCAGCACAAGGGCAAGTATTTCGAGCATAAACGGGAAAATTCAGATCCTCGATACATGCAACATCTCTAATGGGGCCATCTACAATTACCCCCGATAAACCGCGTCTTTTAGCTTCCGAACAAAATAAACCTCCCAAGACCGCCTTAGTACTTGACCTTGCCTCCACCACTAAAACCTCTCCCGATCTAGCCTCATTTAAGCTACGTAAAACACTAAGAAAATCATCGGTACAGGACACCAGACGAACCGGGCCAGCCATTTGTTCAGAATCTCCGAATTTTCGAATTCCTCCATCCAAGACCCTTATACTTTTGTTAGCATCAGATAGAGATGAGGTGGATAAAACTTTTAGTCTCTTTAATAATTCATTCATATCTCACCGCCAACAATTTTTTTAAAAATAAGATTAATAGGCAATATAAAACCTTTTGGCGAGGAAATGAATTATTATGTAACGCTAGAGATATTACAAATTGATATGAACCACAGAAATCGAGGCGCCTTTTATTAAAAATGCCGATAACCTTTTTGCAAGCCCTCTAAAGAAGTACAGATTCCAGACGCATTTCTACAAACCACTTTATCACCAGCTACAACCTTTCCTATCGCTGAAATATTCAGGTTTATTTTTTGTCCCATTTCTTTGACTAGCTCAAAGGTATCAACATTAGTAGTAAATGCTAGCTCGTAATCATCCCCTCCCGTCCCTGCATATTCTAAGACTTTTTCCTTGGAACACATAAATTGTAAACTTTTGGAAATGGGTAAGCATTCCATATCTAACTCAATACCGACATGACTCGAGAGTGCAATATGTTCCAGATCAGCTATCAGCCCATCTGAAATATCAATAGCGGAATTAAGGTAAGCTTGAGCCATTGACGCAAACTCGACTCTGGGAGTAGGACGATGGTATCTTTGAAGCAAATAATCTACCTCATCTCCTTTCCTTTCCGATTCCAAAAAATCCAACGCTGCCCGAGCATCTCCTAAACATCCTGAAACCCCTACAACGTCACCCACTCGTGCTCCTGACCTCTGTATGGCCTTCCCCTTTATTTTGCCAACAACTTGCAAGGTAATCACTAAAGGCCCTTTTGTGGTATCTCCGCCGATAAGCGAACATCCATACTCGTTTAGAGCTTCAGCCAACCCGTCGGAAAATCCCTCCAACCAGACGGTCTCAGCACTTGGCATAGAAATAGCCAAAGTTGCAAATCTAGGGACAGCTCCAACAGCCGCCAAATCACTCAGATTCACAGCGGCCGAACGATAGCCTAAGTTTGCGGGACTAATGCCTATAGGGAAATGTGTCCCCTCAATCAAAGTATCAGTCGAAAAGGCGTACTCTCCCTCTTCAATTCTAACGATTGCAGCATCATCACCGATACCGCGTAAAACTCCCACATTGGATGTGGAAATACCCTTAAAAAAGCGCTCAATTATTTCAAATTCTGTCACGTTTTTATAGCTTCTCTAAACTATCGATAACTTCTTTCTTTCAAGGCATCCAAAACACCGTTCACATATTTAAATCCATCGATCGTTCCAAAGCGTTTACAAAGCTCGATACTTTCATTTATTACAACTGTCGGAGGAATTTTTTCTTCTCTCAACTCCAAAGCTCCAATCAACAATATACTCCTCTCTACAACTTGAACCCGTTCCCAATCCCTATCCAAAACATTTTGTAAGTCAGATTTAAGTTCCTTAAAACATCGCACAACGCCGGTTATAACCTCAATGAAATAGCTCTTATCGGCTTTTCCAAGCTCTCTTTCTAAATCAAATTCCAAAAGCAAGTCATCCACGTTTAAAGCTGTCATTTGCCATTGATATAAAGCCTGAACTGCGAGCCTTCGCGCTAAGACTCGCTTATACATTTCTATCTATACCTGCTCTAAAAGTGAGATCATTTCTATTGCGGTGACACCAGCTTCATAACCCTTATTTCCGGCTTTAGTGCCGGCTCTCTCGATTGCCTGTTCAATAGTATCAACTGTTAGTACACCGAAAATCACAGGCACTCCTGTCTCAAGCGCCGCCTTGGAAAGACCCTGGGCACAGGAGTTAGCTACCAACTCAAAATGAGCAGTGTCTCCTCTGATTACTGCGCCTAAAGCTATGATAGCAGAGAACCTAGCTGTCTTAGCCGCCTTGCTTGCAACTAAAGGCAGTTCAAAAGCTCCTGGTGTTCTAAAAATTGTTACTTCTATCCTTCCCTCGCTATGTCTATTTAAGGCATCCAGACACCCAGCTTCGAGCTTATCTACTATGAAGTGATTGAATCGAGAACAAATGATTCCTACTTCCATTTTTTTTAACACCGTAGCCTGCCCTTCTATCTGCTTTATTTTATTCATCGAAGTATCCTTAACTTAATCCAACGTGTCCTATAACTTCTAATCCGAAACCAGATATTGCATGATACTTGTGAGTATGGCCAAGCACCCTCATTTTCCGCACTCCAATGTCACTAAGAATCTGAGCTCCTAGGCCTATTCTACGCCAGTCCATTTGGTGACTATCACCCTTCCCTAACGAATCATTTTGAAAAGTATCTGAGTGTCTATTTATAGCAGATATTATGTCTTCGTTCTTTAGTTGATTTGCTAAAATAACGAGCACTCCGTTTTGTTCATTGTCAAATCGATTTAAGATATTATTTAACTGTCTCGTTGGATCGGCTTTAATAAAAGCATTAAGCTCATCAAACGGACTATGTGATTGAACACGGACCAACGAGGGGATTTCAGGACTTACTTGACCCTTTATCAAAGCAATATGCAAACCTTCATGCAGAGCATCTTCATATGCTACGAGTTGAAATGGCCCAACTTGGGTATCTAAGACTGTAGAGGCAACTCGCTTGATCGTTTTTTCATTCTCTGCTCTGAAACGAATCAAATCGGCAATAGTTCCAATTTTTAAATCAAATCTTTTTGCAATTTTTTCCAAATCCGGTCGTCTTGCCATACTCCCATCATCATTGAGTATTTCTACTATCACAGCAGCAGGCTCTAAATTCGCAGCCCGCGCAAAATCACAACCCGCTTCCGTATGGCCAGCCCGAGTTAACACTCCCCCTTCCTGGGCCATCAAAGGGAAAACATGGCCGGGTTGACAAATGTCTGAAGGAGAAGCCTGAACCTTTATAGCAGCCTCTATAGTACGCGCTCTATCAGCGGCAGATATGCCTGTCGTCACTCCCTCAGCTGCTTCTATGGATAAGGTGAAATTGGTAGAATGCAAACCTCCGGTAGTACTCACCATAAGCGGTAAATTCAGCCGTTCACATCTCTCTTTAGTAAGAGTGAGACAAATTAGACCCCTACCATGTTTTGCCATAAAATTTACGTGCTCAGCGGTGCAGTGCTGTGCAGCAATAATGAAGTCACCCTCATTCTCCCGATCCTCGTCATCCATGATAATAACCATTTTACCGGCGGCGATATCTTCTATTAATTCCTGTGTAGTATTTAAAGGCATACAAATCTACCGTGTAGAAAAAACAAATTTATTAAGCATGAGCGTATCGTTCCCTAGACTAGATTAGCGCTCAAACAACCCCTAGTTCACCAAATCTTTCGCCGATTAGTCGCTCTAAGTATCTGGCTATTATATCTATTTCCAAATTCACTACTGAACCGCGACTCAAATTTCCCAACGTTGTCATTGATAGTGTGTGGGGTATTGTCATAAAAGTAAAATTATTCTCGGAAACCGTATTTATGGTAAGACTGACTCCATCCACACAAACAGAACCCTTTACTGCAAAGTAACGTGAAAGTGGTTGAGGAACTTTAACGGTAAACTTGATGTAATCTCCTACTTCCTCCAAAGATTCCACCTCTCCCAAACCATCTACGTGTCCAGTTACGATATGCCCCCCAAAACGAGAATCAGCTTTCATCGCCTTCTCTAAATTTACTAAACCTCCTTCAATCTTAGTCGCTAAGCTAGTCTTTGACAAAGTTTCTAGGGACACATCAGCATCAAATTGATAGCCATTTAAACTTATAACTGTAAGACACACTCCCGAGACAGCTATAGAGTCGCCCAAGGCGACATCAGTGAGATCGAAGTCTTTCGAATCTATCCCAATAGTCATAGCATCGGAAGCTCTTTTCTTAACAGATAATTCACCAATAGCGGTTACTATTCCAGTAAACATTTCAATGAATTCCCTCTTCTCTTTTTCCGAAAACTAATTTAACGTCTCCACCAACAACACTTTTTTCCAACAAGTCTAACTGAAGAGCATCGGCCAATATATTTGGTGAGGGAATATTGATAGCTTTCCTTCCATTGAATCCCATGATTTTAGGCGCTAGAAAGACTACAAGTTCATCCCAAAACCCTTGACGTAAAAAACTGCTAGTTAATTGGCTACCGGCCTCTATCAAAAGCTCGTTAATCTCCAAGTCAGCCAGTTTCTTTAAAATCATCTCGAGATTTAGACCACCTTCTAGAACGTCACAGTCAATCACCTTTGCACCTTTAATGTCCATCTCTTTTCTTTTCTCCAAGTTCGTCGAGGCGGTAAATATATACGATTGGCCATTATCATTGAATACCTTTTCGTCTCCCGTAAGCCTCAAGCCGGTATCCAAAATTATTCGATGGGGCTGGCGACCTAGCGTTTTCAGGCTAGAGTCTCTCACATTTAGCATCGGATTATCGGATAAAATCGTACCTACGCCAGTTAAAACTCCACAAGATTCTGCTCGCAACCTTTGAACATCAAGCCTGGCCTGCTCACTAGTAATCCACTTACTTTCCCCCGAAGAAAGAGCTGAATTACCATCGAGACTCATGGCTACTTTGATCCTGATTTTTGGCATTCCGATTCGCATTCTTTTCTCAAAGCCGATATTTAGATGTCTTGCTAATTCTTTTCCGAATTCAGATACCACTTCAATCCCATTTGTCTTAAGCACAGCGGCTCCCCGACCAGCTACCTTCGGGTTTGGATCCTTTCTGGCGTATATAACCCTTTTCACCCGGGCTTTTTGCAGAGCCTCTGTACAAGGTCCGGTTCGACCGTGATAGCAACAAGGCTCGAGTGTAACGTATACATCCGAGTTCCCAGCTTTCTCTTTAGCTTCGTTAAGGGCTATAATTTCGGCATGAGGCATGCCAGCTTTTAAGTGACTCCCTCTCCCAACAACTGACCCTTCTTTAACTATTACGCAACCCACCATCGGATTTGGACTTACAGAAAAACGACCCTTCTCGGCAAGTTTTATTGCTTCTTCCATATATTTCAACTCTGGCTCTTCCATCAAGCTGATTCCAAACTATAAATGTTGAAAGACATAACGACCTCATTGCTCCTTCTTTAAGAGTTCTAGCTGACTCCCTGAATCTCCTTCGGGGAGATCGTCTTCCAACCGCTGAACTTCCTCGAGAAAGGATCTCACATCCTCAAAACTTCTGTAAACCGATGCAAATCGTACGTAAGCTACATGATCAAGGTTTTTCAAAGCTTCCATCACAAGTTCCCCTACGTAGGTTGATTTCAACTCACGCTCTCCGTTTTCTCTTAACCTACTTTTTATCAGACTTACTTGATGATCTACGTGCTCCAACTCTACTGGCCTTTTTTCAAGTGCCTTCACTATTCCAGAGCGTAGCTTATCTTCATTAAAAGCCTCTCGTCTCCCGTCATTTTTTACTATTCTAGGCAAACTCAGCTCAGCAGTTTCATAGGTGGTAAAGCGCGCACTACAGGCGAGACACTCTCGTCTTCGTCTTATTTGTTCACCGTCCCCTAACAACCGAGAGTCGATCACTCTCGTATTAGATTCAGGACAGAAGGGACATTTCATTGTAGCACTCCTGAATTTAGTCAGTGATTACCGACTATACTTTTCAGACCAGTCTTTTATCGATAAACAGGAAATTCGGAACAGAGCTCTAAAACTCTCTTTTTAACCCTACCAATCTTCTCCTCACTCTCGCAATCATCCAAAATATCACATATCCAGTTTGCAATTAATCTAGCTTCTGTTTGTTTAAAGCCTCGCGTAGTCATCGCAGGCGTTCCCAATCGCACACCGCTCGTAACGAAAGGAGATTTTGTGTCATTAGGGACGGTATTTTTATTGGCTGTTATATTCGCCTTCCCAAGAGCGTACTCAGCTTGTTTTCCGGTCAAACCTTTCTTCGTAAGATCTAATAATAACAAATGGTTATCGGTTCCACCGGAAACCACTTGATAATTCCGTTCCTTAAAAATTTCTACCATAGCTTTCGCGTTTTCAACAACATCCTTCTGATATTCGACAAAGTTAGGCTGCATTGCCTCTTTGAAGGCGATAGCCTTTGCAGCTACGACATGCATCAATGGGCCACCCTGAGAACCGGGGAAAACTGCGGAGTTGAGCTCTTTATCCAAATTGCTTCTTTTGCCTCCCAAAATCAACCCGGACCTGGGTCCTCTCAATGTTTTGTGTGTAGTTGTTGTAACTACATCAGCTAGTTCTATTGGACTAGGGTAAATTCCCGCTACAATCAAACCTGCAACATGAGCCACATCGGCTAACAGTTTACTATCGACTTCATCCGCTATTTCTCTAAGTACAGCCCAATCGAGCACTCGAGAATAAGCTGAGAAGCCGGTTACAATAAGCTTTGGTCTGTGCTTCAAAGCCAATTCTCTGATCTGATCGTAATCGAGTAAGCCAGTCTGTGGATCTACACCGTAATGTACTGCTCTGTAGATTTTCCCCGAAAAGTTTACAGGAGATCCGTGAGTCAGATGACCTCCATCAGAGAGACTCATTCCCATTACGGTAGCGCCAGGTTCTACTAATGCCAGATAAGCTGCAGCGTTAGCTTGAGAACCAGAATGCGGCTGTACATTCGCGTAACTCGTATTAAAAATTTTTTTTGCTCTTTCTATCGCTACTAATTCGATCACATCTACATGTTCACACCCCCCATAATAGCGCTTGCCGGGGTAACCTTCGGCATATTTATTCGTAAGTTGCGAGCCTACGGCTTCCAGAACAGCCTTACTAGCATAATTCTCCGAGGCAATTAGCTCTATATGCATCTCTTGGCGCGTATTTTCTTGGGCCATGGCTTCCCAAACTTCAGTATCTGATTGAGCGATTGTCAATGATTTATTTAGACTCATAAAAGTAATACCGTAAATGTTCTTAAGTTTATCCTTAGCTACGAAGTAAAAGTTTTTTGGGCTCAATGTCAATCTAATAAACCCAAAACGAAGTAAACATATAGCTGAGCGAGTGAATAATTTCTTTAAGTCATAAGACAGATTTGACGACCACATTATTAACTATAAAGCTCTAGAAAACAACGTGTTATAGACACAAAATACTTTTAAAAATATGATAGACATATAGTTATGCAGGATTGTTCCCCCAGG
>MDTG01353537.1_pt1 | contig 11152 bp, 8 predicted proteins | sample 811421 | NCBI WGS metagenome assembly MDTG01 (sample SAMN05326645, study PRJNA326480) | marine metagenome | isolation source: seawater | place: Pacific Ocean: South East | collected 2011
AACTTTCAAATGAAAAGTAACACAATAAATAAAAAAGAAATAGAAAAATTTTCAAAAATTGCTGAAGAATGGTGGGATCCAAATGGTAAATTTAAACCATTGCATAAATTTAACCCTATTAGAATTTCCTATTTGAAAGAGAATATTATTAAAACGTTTAAGTTGGATCAAAAAAGAAATCCATTAAAGAATGTAAAAATTTTAGATATAGGCTGTGGTGGAGGTTTACTTACTGAACCAATGAGTAGGTTAGGTGCTGAAATTACTGGTATCGACGCATCACAAAAAAATATTGAGGTCGCAAAACTTCATGCAAAAAAAAATGATTTAAAAATAAATTATATTTGTACATCACCTGAAAAAATTAAAATCAAAGATCAGTTTGATGTTGTTTTAAATATGGAAATTGTGGAGCATGTTGAGAACGTTAATTTTTTTTTGGAATCTTGTAGTAGGCTTCTTAAAAAAAATGGAATAATGTTTGTTGCTACATTAAATAAAACATTAAAATCATATATATTTGCAATTGTGGGTGCTGAATATTTATTAAGATGGCTTCCAATTGGTACACATGAATGGGAAAAATTTTTAAAGCCTGATGATTTAATTTCGATTCAAAAAAAATATAATCTTTTTGTTGAAAAAGTAGATGGTATGAAATTTAATATAATAACTGACCAATGGAGTGTAAGCAAAGACAAATCAGTTAACTATATTGCTAAGTTTATAAAAAACTAATTATTTTTATCTTCAACCCATGGAATCATCTGAGTATCAATTCCTTCTTCTTTTAACTCTTTAAGATCTTGATTAGACGCGGTACCATAAATACCTTTTTTCTTTTTCTTTCCATTATAATGGATCGATCTAGCCTCATACACAAAGTTATTTCCTACATATTCAAAATTATTTTTAATAAATTTTTGATATTCAATAATTGTCTTTTTAATTTTGTGATATTTTTTAATTTCTTTATTATTTGGTAATGATGATTTTCTATTGATTAAATTAGGTGCCATTAAATTTTTTTCAATATTAACGGAATTACAGCTATGACAATTTAAAAATTTTTTTTTTTTTAATTTTTCATATTCTTTAGAGGTTGAAAACCAGCTTTCAAAAGTTAAATCACAGTCTCTACATATTAAACTATATTTAATCATAAACTTATATTTAATAATTCATTAAAAAAATTCAATACTTTCAACTTCTATAATCAGCATTAATCTCTATATATTTTTTAGTCAAATCCATAGTATAAGCCGTGAAGCTTTTTTTTCCACTACCAACATTTACATTTATTTCAATATCTGAATTTTTCATGTACTCCGCTGCATCTGACTCAATATAAGATTTATCTAGCTTACCTTTTTGCACAATATTAATGTTTCCAAATTTAATGGCTAACCTTTCTAATTTTATTTGTGTTTGAGATTTACCAATTGCCATAATTATTCTTCCCCAATTAGGGTCTTCACCAGCAATTGCAGTTTTTACAAGGGATGAATTTCCTATAGAAAAAGCAATTTTTTTTGCATCTAAATCCGTTTTGGCATCTTGAACATTAATTGTAATAAATTTGGTTGCACCTTCTCCGTCAGCTACTACTCTTTTAGCTAAATTTAGTAATACCTTATTAAGAGAATTATCAAAATCTATTAATCTATGATCATTAAAATTTTTAATTTTTGCATGATCAGCTTTACCAGTAGAAAACATTGAAACCATATCATTCGTGCTTGTATCTCCATCACATGTTATTGCATTAAATGTTTTCTCTATATTTTTTTTTAAAAGTTTTTTTAATACTTCATTAGAAAGCTCTGCATCAGTAAAAATATATCCTAAAGTTGTTGCCATATTTGGATGGATCATTCCAGAACCTTTAGCAATTCCATAAATTTTAACTAATGTTTTTCCAATATAACATTCCTCCATAGCCATTTTGGGTTGTGTGTCAGTTGTCATTATGCCAAGCGCTGCTTTCATCCATATAAGTTTATTTTGAGTATATTTAATGTTTTTTATGAGCTCTGGTATTTTTAAAATTATATCATTAACAGGAAATATTTCACCAATAGTTCCTGTACATCCAAATATTATATTTTTTGGTTTGATTTTTTTTGGATTATCCTCATCTTGTTTTTGTTTGTTTGTTAACTGTGAAGAAATATTTTCTGCAATATTTTGCATACTTTTATATCCATGACTACCTGTGAATGAATTGGCATTTCTAGTATTAACTAATAAAGAATATATTTTTTTAGTTTTTTGATTTAAATTCCATTTTATATTTTCAGATAAAATTTTTGATTGTGTATAAACAGATGCAAAATTAGCCCCTTCTCTAAAATAAAACATTACCAGATCATCTCTATTCGTCTTATAGAGATTTGCGCTTACGGTAGATACAGATAAGCCATCAATATGATCTAGATCTTGAAAATCAATCATTTTACGATTTTTGGATTTTGAAGATAGAAAATTTGATATATTAATTCCCATGCTATTTAAAATATATATTTTATACTTATATTAAAGTTATAATTTAACTATATATCAAAACCAATGTTTAATCCTCTAAACTTTATCTCTAAATTTGTTAAATCTAGTAACCAAAAGGAGCTAGATAGAATTAGTCAAATTGTAAATAAAATAAATAATTTAGAAGAAAATTTTAAATCATTGCCAAATGAAGATTTTCCAAAAAAAACTCAAGAATTGAAAGACAAAATAAAAAAAGGAGAGTCATTAAATCAAATTTTGCCAGAAGCTTATGCCCTAGTTAGAGAAGCGTCCAAAAGATCAAGGGGTGAACGCCATTATGATGTTCAGCTAGTTGGTGGGATTGTTTTACATGAAAACAAAATTGCTGAAATGAGAACTGGTGAGGGTAAAACTTTAACCATAGCTTTATCTGCATATTTGAACGCTTTAGAAAATAAAGGTGTTCATGTAGTAACGGTTAATGACTATTTGGCAAAAAGAGACTCGCAAGAAATGGGTCAAATTTACAATTTTTTAGGTTTATCATCTGGTTTTATTAATAATGATCAAAACGATTCTGAGAGAAAAAAAAACTACAATTGTGACATAACTTATGCCACAAATAGTGAATTAGGCTTTGACTATCTTAGAGATAACATGAAATTTTCAATAGATGAAAAAGTTCAGAGAGGTCATAACTATTCAATTGTAGATGAAATAGATTCTTGTTTAATTGATGAAGCTAGAACACCTTTAGTAATATCTGGTGCTGCTGAAGACAAGACTGATCAATACCTAGCTATTGATCAATTAGTAAAAAAACTTAAAGATGATGATTATGAGATTGATGAAAAAGATAAAAATATTTTACTCACAAATAATGGAATTAATAATGTAGAAAAAATTTTTTCTAATGCCGGAATTTTGAAGAATAATAATTTTTATGATCCAGAAAATTTAGCTTTAGTCCATCATGTAAATCAAGCATTAAAAGCAAATCATCTGTTTGAAAAAGGTAAAGATTATATTGTTCAAGATAACTCTTTAAAAATTATTGATGAACTTACAGGTAGGATACTTGAAGGAAGAAGATTTGGAGATGGGCTTCATCAAGCTTTAGAAGCAAAAGAAAAATTAGAAATTCAAGCTGAAAATCAAACTCTCGCATCTATTACTTATCAAAATTATTTTAAACTTTATAAAAAGATATCTGGCTGTACAGGAACAGCTGCTACAGAGGCTGAAGAATTTTATGAAATTTATAATTTACCTGTAGTTGTAATTCCAACTAATAACCCAATGATAAGAAAAGATTATAATGATCAAATTTTTAGAACTGAAAAAGAAAAAAATTATGCAATAATTAACAAAATTAAAGAATGTAATAGGACTGGCCAACCATTATTAGTTTTTACTTCAAGTGTAAATAAGTCTGAAATTTATTCAAAATTACTGACAAAAGAGAATATAAAGCATGTTGTTCTAAATGCTAAAAATCATGAAAATGAAGCAGAAATTATAGCTAACGCAGGTAAACAAGGTTCAGTAATTATTACAACAAGTATTTCTGGACGTGGTGTTGATATTCAATTAGGTGGAAAAAAAGGTTCATTACCAGAGGATCAACTAAAAAAAGAGAAAAATAAAATAAAATCATTTGGTGGTTTGTTTGTAATTGGGACTGAAAGAATGGAGTCAAGAAGAGTAGATAATCAAGCTCGAGGTAGATCTGGAAGACAAGGCGATGAAGGTAGCTCAATATTCTATGTAAGTCTTGAAGATGATTTAATGAGAATATTTGGTTCAGAATCTATGAACAACATTCTTCAAAAATTAGGATTAAAAGATGGTGAAAGTATTGATCATCCATGGATCAATAAAGCCTTGGAAAGAGCACAACAAAAAGTAGAGGCAAGAAACTTTGATATACGAAAAACACTGATTAAATTTGACAATGTTCTTAACGATCAAAGACACGTGATTTTCTCTCAAAGAAATGATGCGATGAATAGTGATCAAATATTTGCATATTCAGAGGAATTTTTAAAAGAAATCATCAATGATTTGATACAATTAAAAATTCAAAAAATTGCAAATCCAAAAAGTAATGAATTTAGTAATAAGCTTAAGTTATTAATGGGAAAGAGTTTAGACGAGAAAGAATTTTTAGAACTTGTTGCATTAAAGGATGATGAATTCAAAAGAAAGATATTTGATTATTTTAATTCAAATAGGATTGAAAGGACTAATATATTAGGTGAAGATCAATCTAGAGAAATAGAAAAAAGAATTTTACTTCAATCAATCGATCTAAATTGGAAGTCTCATATACAATATTTGGAACAGTTAAGACAAGTGGTTGGACTAAGATCTTATGGGCAAAGAGATCCATTAGTCGAATATAAAAAAGAAGCATTTGATTTATTTTCATCTCTTTTAGAAAAATTGAAAACTGACTATGTTACTATTTTAATGAATTTAAAAGTTATCGAATCCTCAAAAGAAAAAAAGCAAGATATTAAGCCTGCAAAAATTGATCCAAAATATATAGGAAAAAAAATGAGTAGAAACGAACCATGTTTTTGTGGATCAGGAAAAAAATTCAAAAAATGTTGTGGAGCTTTATAAAAATAAAGCTAGCGAAGATAATAAAAATAAAAAAGCTAAAGCTAAAAATATATTTCTTTTATTATTAGCGAAAAATTGATCTAGATTATTTTTCTTATTATCTAATGAGCTTAAATTTTCTGGATTGTTTATAAAACCTTTGTTTCTTCCAATTTTCAAAAATTTATTTTTTCTTTGCTCTAAAATCTCAGCAGCAGACATTTCTTTAAATGTATTCAAATTTTTTAAAATCGTTTCTTTAACATTGTTCAAAATTAAATTTCTATCTCGATGAGCGCCTCCCAAAGGTTCTGGTATTATTTCATCAATTATTTTTAACTCGAAAAGGTCTTTCGCAGAAAGTTTCATAGCCTTTGCCGCATCAAGCATTTTTTTTGGATCTCTCCATAAGATTGTTGCACAGCCTTCAGGTGATATAACTGAATATATTGCATTTTCTAACATTATAACCTTGCTAGAGGAAGCCAATGCAATTGCTCCTCCAGATCCACCTTCGCCTATGATAATTGCCAGGGTAGGAACTTTTAATTTCATACAACATTCTATTGACTTTGCGATTGCCTCTGCTTGACCTCTTTCTTCAGCACCAACTCCAGGGTATGCGCCAGGAGTATCAATAAAAGATATTATTGGAATATTAAATCTATTGGCCAGCTCCATAAGACGAATAGTTTTTCTATAACCCTCAGGTCTCATCATTCCAAAATTTCTCTCAATCCTAGAATCTAAATTTTCACCTTTTTCTTGACCTATTATTAAGACTGATTGACCTCTAAATTTAGCGAACCCAGTAATAACAGACTTATCTTCTCCATAATATCTGTCGCCTGCTAGAGATACAAAATCATCAAATAAATTATCTATAAAAAATTTCGATTTAGGCCTGTCTTCATGTCGAGCTACCATTGTAGTTTGCCAAGGGTCTAATGATGAGTAAATTTCTTTTAATTTTTTATCTAACTCCTCTTGTGTTTTTGAAATTTTATTTGTGTCAACTTCGGAAAGACCTTCTTGATTATAAGGGTCTTTTAATTTATCAAGCTCATTCTCTAAATTTTTTATTTCGTCTTCAAAATTAAGATAATTTTTCATTATAATCAATTATGACATAAAAATTAAAAGTGACAACATAATGTCAATGCTACTAATAATAATTTGACTTATTTTTACCTGAGTTTTAGATACTGTATAATGCCTATATCTTATAAAAAAGTTAATAATTTAAAAGTTGCAGAAGATTTATTATCATTTGTAAATAATGAATTATTTAAAGATACTGAAATTTCACCAGAAAAATTTTGGTTGGGTTTTGATGAAATGGCACATGAACTTGCATTAAAAAATGGAAAACTTATTAAGATTAGAGAGGATTTACAAAAAAAGATTGATGAATGGCATATTCAAAACAGAGGAAACAAAATTGAAATTGAAAATTATAAAAAATTTTTAAGAGAAATTGGCTATTTAAAAGAAGAAGGACCAGATTTTAATATTGAGACTGAAAATATTGATGAAGAAATTGCTAATATTGCTGGACCCCAACTAGTAGTTCCAGTTATGAACGCAAGGTATACTCTCAATGCAGCAAACGCGCGGTGGGTAAGTTTGTATGACAGTTTATACGGAACTAATATAATTGAATCAGAAGAAGGTGGGAGTGAAAGATATGATCCAAATAGAGGGCAACAAGTAATAAAATATGTAAGAGAGTTTTTTGATAAACACATTCCGATAGATGGAACAAGCTGGAAAAATATTGCAGGTCTTAAAATAAAAAATAATGATCTAGTCATCTCAAAAGATGATTACGAGTATTTTTTAAAAGATAAAGAAAAATTTGTAGGTCACAGAGGAGATGTTAACAAACCTTCTGCGGTAATTATTAAAAATAATAAATTACATTTTGAAATAATAATAAATCCAAAAGCTTTTAGTGCTGCTCATGATATAGCGGGGATAAGTGACGTAATAGCCGAGTCAGCAATTTCAACAATATGTGATAATGAAGATAGTGTTGCAGCAGTTGATTCCGCAGATAAGATTATTTGTTATAAAAATTGGTTGGGTCTAATGAAAGGAGATTTAAAAATACAATTTGAAAAAAATGGGAAAAATTTAGAAAGAAAACTAAATCCTGATAGAAGCTATATTTCAAAAAATGGTAAAGGTTTAAAGCTTCATGGCAGAAGTTTGCTTTTGATAAGAAATGTTGGTCATCTTATGAGTAATCCATCAATAATTCTTAAAAACGGAACTGAAATACCTGAAGGAATAATGGATGCATTTTTTACAACTGCAGCTGCTCTTCATGATTTGAGAAAAAAAAGAAATTCTAGGTCTGGTTCGATTTATATAGTTAAACCAAAAATGCATGGTCCAGAAGAAACTGCTTTTACTGATTTAATTTTTTCTAAAGTTGAAGAACTATTCGGACTTAAAAAATTTACATGTAAAATTGGAATAATGGATGAGGAGAGAAGAACTTCAGCAAACCTAAAAGAGTGTATTAGGACCCTTAAAAATAGAGTTTTTTTTATTAATACAGGTTTCTTGGATAGAACTGGAGATGAAATGCACACTTCTATGGAAGCAGGACCTATGATTAAAAAGGGGGAAATGAAATCTTCAAAGTGGATTACAGCTTATGAAAATAATAACGTTGATGTAGGTTTAAAATGTGGTTTTTCTGGAAAAGCTCAAATTGGAAAAGGTATGTGGGCGATGCCTGATAAAATGAAAGAAATGATGGAAGAAAAAATCAATCATTTAAAATCTGGTGCAAATTGTGCTTGGGTGCCCTCTCCAACAGCTGCTTCGTTGCATTCGCTACATTATCATCAGATAAACATATTTGATGAACAACAAAAAATTAAAAAAAGAGAACAAGCAAAGTTAGATGATCTTTTGAATATCCCGATTATAAACAAACCTAATTGGTCAGAAAAAGAAATTAACACAGAAATATCAAACTCAGCTCAAACTTTACTAGGATATGTTGTGCGATGGATTGATCAAGGAATTGGTTGCTCAAAAGTTCCGGATATTAATGATGTAGGCCTAATGGAGGATAGAGCAACACTGAGAATATCATCTCAACATATTACAAATTGGATACATCATGGGATAACAACGAAAAATAAAGTACTAGAAATTATGAAAGAAATGGCAAAAATTGTCGATAAACAAAATAAAAATGATAAACGGTATATAAATATGAGTGATGATTATGAGCGATCACGCGCATTCAAGACAGCTTGTGATCTAATTTTTAAGGGAAGAGAACAACCCTCTGGGTATACAGAACCACTTTTGCATTACAATAGATTAAAAAGGAAAATTAATCAGAATTAAACTTTTAAATTTGATCTATTTTTAAAAGCAGAAAAAAGCGTACCATCATCAAGACTCTCTATCTCTCCTCCGACAGGTAAACCTTGTGCTAACTTTGTAATTTTTACTTTAGTTTTTTTTAGAGCATCTTGGATATAGTAGGCTGTTGTTTGTCCTTCTACTGTAGCACTAGTTGCTAAGATAACTTCCTCAATTTTTTCGTTAACCACCCTCTCAACTAATGAATTAATTAAAAGATCCTCTTTTCTATGAGCTGCTGAAGCAATTGTTCCACCGAGTATATGAAAATATCCTTTAAAGATGTTAGAATTTTCTATAGACCATTGATCAGCTATATCTTCAACAACACAAATTTTATTTAATTTTTCTTTTATATTTTCGCAATTATCACATCCCTCACTATTTGACTTTAAAGAGCCACAAGAATTACAACGGGTAACATTTTTATAAACTTGGGCCAAAGTATTTGCCATAGGTTTAATAATTTCATCTCTATTATTTATAAGTTTTAAAACAATTCGTTTTGCTGATTTTGGTCCTAAACCTGGCAATTTTGAAATTAATTTTACTAGATCTTCTATTTCAGTAATATTTTGCATTAACTATAATGGCCATTTAAAACCAGGAATGCCTAAACCACCAGTAGCTTTAGTAATTTCTTCGGTTGTTTTTGATTTTAGTTGAACTTTAGCATTATTATGAGCTGCAACTATCAAATCCTCAACAATAGATTTTTCCTCCTTTAAAATTTCGTCTGAAATTTCAATTTTTTGCATCTCTCCCTCACCATCTAAAATAACTTTAACAGAATTAGAGCCTGAAACGCCTTCTACTCTTATATTTTTAATTTTTTCCTGGCTTTCCTTCATTTTAGCCTCTAGTTCTTTTGCTTTACTGAGTATTTTTGTAAAATCTGTCATTAATCATCATCCTTTTGAATAGGTTTCACCTCAGTTAATTCCGCATCTGGAAAATAATCTAATACCATTTTATACAAGTCAGATTTTTTTGTCTTTTCAATAAATTCTTTTTGTTTGTTTTTTTCTTTATCTTTGATTGATATCTCTCCTTTATTTTTACTAAAACTTATAATCCATCTTTGACTAGTCCATTCCAATAATTTAGTTGAAAGATTTTTTACAAAATCTTTATCTAAATTGTCATTAAAAGAGATTTCTAATCTATTATTTTCAAATTTTACTAAATTTACGTTTTTTTCAAGTTCATACTTTAGTTTCATCTCTTTTTTATATGAACATAATTCTACTAATTCATTAAAAGATTTTATTTCTATTTCACCGGAAGTTTTTGTTACAATTTTTGGCTCTGATTTCATTTTTTTTTCTTGCGCTATATTTTTAATTTGATTAATAGTTTCTTTATTAATGATCTGAGAACGAATATCAGTTTGAGGTTCTTTTTTTTGATTTTTTATTTTTTCATTATTATCCCCAATTTTATTCTCTGGTTTAATATCTTTTAAGTGAATTAATCTTAATAAAAACATTTCAATAGATAGGTGTTGATTTGAAACAATATCTAATTCACCAAGAGTTTTAATTGTAAACTGCCAAAATAAAATTAAAATCTCATTATCAATATTATTTGATATTTCATTAATCTTATTAAATTCTTCATCATTCAACGAAAAATTAGTGCTTTCAAGTGTCAAAGAATTAATATTTTTGAAATAGTACAATATTTCTAAAAAATCATTTATAAATATTTTTGGTTCGACACCTTGATCATAAATATTTCTATATTTTTCAATGACTTTATTTTCATCACCTTTTAAAATTAAATTAAACATATCTATTAATTGAGATTTATCAAAATAGCCAAATATTTTTTGTGCTGCATTCAAATCTAATTCTAAATTTTTATCAATACTTAGTAGGGCCCTATCAAGAAGAGAAAGCGCATCTCTTACAGATCCTTCAGAAATTTTTACGATAAGTTTTAATGCCTCATCTGTAACTTTACCATTTTCTTTGTCTTTTATCTTTTTTATAAAATCAAATAATTGTGTTGATTTAATTCTAGCAAGGTCAAACCTTTGACATCTGGAGACTACTGTAATTGGTATTTTCTTTATTTCTGTTGTTGCAAATATAAATTTTAGATATTCGGGAGGTTCCTCTAATGTTTTTAACAAAGCATTAAAAGCTTGTTTGCTAAGCATGTGAACTTCGTCAATTATAAAAATCTTAAATTTAGCTGAAGTAGGTCCATATCTTGAAAACTCAATTAAATCCCTAACATCGTCAACTCCAGTTTTACTTGCAGCATCCATTTCAAGGACGTCTATATGGCTAGAATTTGCTATAGCTTCACAATTTTCACAGAATTTTTCATTACATAAATTATCTATGCCGTTTAAACAATTAAGAGACTTTGCAACAATTCTTGCAGTAGTAGTTTTTCCTACTCCTCTAATTCCAGTAAAAAGATAAGCGTTAGGTACTTTATTAGCTTTAATTGAGTTAATAATTGTTTCAGAAACAATCTCTTGCCCAATCAGATCATCAAATATTTGGGGCCTGTATTTAAGAGCTAAAACTTTAGTATTCTTATTCATTTTTTTATATTAGGAGACTAGAACCTAAATAACTGTCTTTACGACTGCTTCCGTTAAGATCTGGTCGGGTTCAAGCAGCATTCACCTCTAGCCTCCAGAGCTATTATA
>MDTG01065985.1_pt1 | contig 11151 bp, 20 predicted proteins | sample 811421 | NCBI WGS metagenome assembly MDTG01 (sample SAMN05326645, study PRJNA326480) | marine metagenome | isolation source: seawater | place: Pacific Ocean: South East | collected 2011
AAGATTGGTGAAGTTCATGATGGTGCAGCAACAATGGACTGGATGGAACAAGAACAAGAAAGAGGTATAACAATCACCTCTGCAGCAACTACATGTTTTTGGAACGACCATAGAATTAATATTATTGATACACCAGGACACGTTGATTTTACTATTGAGGTTGAGAGATCTTTAAGAGTTTTAGACGGTGCAGTAGCTTGTTTTGATGGAGTTGCTGGCGTTGAACCACAATCAGAAACTGTTTGGAGGCAAGCAGACAGATACAAAGTTCCAAGAATTTGTTTTTGTAATAAAATGGATAGATTAGGCGCAGATTTCGAAATGAATGTTCAATCAATAAAAGATAGATTAGGTGCAAATCCTCTAGTTTTACAAATGGCTATTGGTAAAGAAGCAGATTTTAAAGGTGTCGTTGATTTAGTTAACTTTAAATCAATAATTTGGAAAGATGACAGTCTTGGTGCTGAATTTGATGTTGTTGATATTAGTGATGATTTAATTGAAGAAGCAAAGAAAAAAAGAGAAGAATTAATCGAAAATGCTGTTGAAGCAGATGACAATGCAATGGAGGACTACTTAGAGGGTAAAGAAATTTCAGTTGAAACACTTAAAGCATGCATTAGAAAAGGTACTATTGATTTTAAATTTGTTCCAGTTCTATGTGGTACAGCTTTCAAAAACAAAGGAGTCCAACCTCTTCTCGATGCAGTTGTTGATTATTTACCATCTCCAAAGGATATTGGTTTTGTTGAAGGTATTAAAGAGGGATCAGAGGAAAAACTTCAAATACCGAATACCACTGAAGAGCCATTTGCTGCTTTAGCTTTTAAAGTAGCTGCAGACCCTTTTGTCGGACAAATTACATTTTGCAGAATTTACTGTGGTAATTTAACCTCTGGTTCTACTATCTTAAATTCCTCTAGAAACCAAAAAGAAAGAATTGGTAGAATGTTATTAATGCATTCAAACACTCGTGAAGAAATTAAAGATGCAAAAGCTGGAGACATTGTCGCTTTAGTTGGAATGAAAAACGTCACAACTGGAGATACTTTGTGTGATCCATCAAAGCCTGTGATTTTAGAAAAAATGGAGTTTCCAGATCCTGTTATCGAAGTTGCTGTAGAACCAAAAACTAAAGCGGACTATGAGAAAATGGGTCAGGCATTAGGTAGGCTAGCTCAAGAAGATCCTAGTTTTAGAGTAGCATCTGATGAGGAGTCTGGACAAACTATTATTAAAGGAATGGGTGAACTACATTTAGAAATTCTTGTTGATAGGATGAAAAGAGAGTTCAAAGTTGAAGCTGATGTTGGGGCACCTCAAGTCGCTTACAGAGAAACTATCACAAAAGATGTTGAGGTGGACTACACACATAAAAAGCAATCGGGTGGTGCGGGCCAATTCGCAAGAGTTAAGATGAAGTTTAAACCTTTGGATAGAAACTCTGGTATCAAATTTAATAATACAGTAGTTGGTGGAAATATTCCACGTGAGTATATCCCTGGGGTTGAAAAAGGTATAAATAGCGCTGCCCAAAATGGAGTCATTGCAGGCTACAATGTTATAGATTTTGAAGCCGAGGTTTATGATGGTGCCTTCCATGATGTTGACTCCTCTGTTCTTGCATTTGAAATTGCATCTAGAGCTGCTTTTAGAGAGGCTGTAGGTAAGGCAGGTCCAAAACTACTTGAACCAATGATGAAAGTTGAAGTTGTAACACCTGAAGACTACATGGGTGATATCATAGGCGATTTGAACTCTAGAAGAGGTCAAATTGAAAAAATGGAAGATAGAGGAAATGCTAAGGTTGTGTCTTCAGTAGTTCCACTTGCTAATATGTTCGGTTATGTTAATAATCTACGTTCAATGAGCCAGGGAAGAGCTAGTTATACAATGTTATTTTCGCATTATGATGTAGTTCCATCAAATGTTGAAGAGGAAATTAAATCTAAGTTGGCATAATTATGATAAATCAAAATATTAGAATTAGACTCAAATCATTTGATCATAATATTCTAGATAGGAGTTCTATTGATATTTTACAAACTGCCAAAAGGACAGGTGCTAAAGTGATTGGACCCATCCCAATGCCATCAAGAATTGAAAGAGTAACTGTAAATAAATCACCACATGTTGATAAAAAAAGTAGAGAGCAATTCGAATTAAGAACTCACATACGGATGATGGATATTATTGAACCTACACCTCAAACAGTGGATGCCCTTATGAAGTTAGATTTAGCATCAGGTGTTAATGTCGATATAAAAATAAAGAAATAAACACAATGATATTAAGCACAAAAATTGGTCAAACATCTTTTATTAGCGAAGAGGGAAAACGTTTTAGTGCTACTGTTTTAGATTATAATTCATGCACTGTTGTTGGTAATAGAACACAAGAAAAAGATGGCTATATTGCTAATATAATTGGATTATTAAAGCCCAAAAAAATTAATAAACCTCAATTGAAAGACTTTAATAAAAAAAATATAGAACCAAAAAAGATTATAAAAGAACATAGGTTATCTACAGATACAAACTTATTAGATATTGGCTCCGATGTCTTGCCAGCATTTAAAGTTGGAGATAAAGTATGTGTTCAATCAAAGTCAACTGGCAAAGGCTTTGCTGGGGCAATGAAAAGACATAATTTTAAAGGCATGAGAGCGTCTCATGGTGTTTCAATTTCGCATAGAGCACATGGATCTACTGGTCAAAACCAAAATCCCGGTAAAGTCTTTAAAGGGAAAAAAATGGCTGGACATTTAGGCGATGAAGTCACAACTACAAAAAATCTTGAAGTATTGATGGTAGACATAGATAAAAAATTAATTTTTCTTAAAGGTTCAGTGCCAGGTAAAAACAAATCAATAGTGAAAGTTTACAAATAAAATGTTTGAACAAATAACACTTAAAAAAGTTAATATCTCTGAAGAAGCAATTCACCTTTCTTTACAAAAATCTCATTCCCATAAACAAGGTAATAATCATAGTTTAGATAGGTCAGAAGTTGCGGGTTCAGGTAAAAAGCTATTCAAACAAAAGGGAACTGGTAATGCTAGAGCTGGTAATAAAAAAACTACTCAAAGAAGAGGTGGGGGTAAAGCCTTTGGTCCTAAGTTCCACGATGTTTCCTTTAAAGTAAACAAAAAGGTAAAAAAATTGGCAGTGATCTCATCTTTGTCTCTTAAGAGCTCTAATAAATCACTTTTTGTCTTTGAAGAAGACAACCTTAACGAAAAAAATATTATTGACTTACTGTTAAAGAATAAAAATAAATTTATTACATTGGTTCTTAAAGACCCCTTTAACAATAAATTATATACTAAACTACAAAATTATAAAAATTTAACTTTTTACTCTGATAAAAATTACTCTATCCATTCAACTTTAAAATCAGATATGCTTTTGATTTCAAAAAAAACTTCTATTTTTACAAATTACATAGGAAATAATATTTCATGAATCTTAGTTTAATTAAAAAACCCGTTATTACTGAAAAGTCTACATCAAACGCTCAATTCAATAAGTACATATTTGAAGTAAGAAATGATGCTAATAAGACTAGTATAAAAGATACTATTGAACAAACATACAAAGTTAAGGTAGAAAAACTTAATAGTTTAAATGTTAAAAGCAAACCAAAAGTTTTTAAAGGTCAGCGTGGCTCAAGGTCAGAGCTTAAAAGGATCATTGTTACTCTTAAAGAAGGTAATACAATTGATATGGGTGCAAAGGTAAAATAACATGGGATTAATAACTTACAAACCAACTACCCCTTCTTTTAGGAAAACTGTCAAAATTGACAAATCCTCATTATTTAAAGGTCGACCAGAAAAATCTTTAGTTGAGGAATTACAGCCCAGCTCTGGTAGAAATAACACTGGAAAAATTACTATCAGACATAGATCTGGTGGCCATAAGAAAAAATACAGAATTATTAACTTTAAACGAAATACTTTTGATAAAATTGGAACTGTTGAAAGAATAGAACATGATCCAAATAGAAGTGCATTTATTGCATTGGTTAACTATCAAGACATAAAAGAGTACATTTTAGCTCCTTCTGATATTAAAATTGGAGATAAAATTATTTCCTCTGTAAAAACAGAAATTAATTCAGGTAATGCTATGAAAATCAAGAATATTCCAACAGGTACCTCCATACATAATATAGAGCTCAAACCAGGTGCGGGCGGAAAGCTTTGTAGGTCAGCTGGATCATTTGCACAGGTACTTGGTGCTCAAGATAAACACATCATGATTAAATTATCATCAAGAGAAACCAGACTCGTTCATGGAGAATGCATGGCATCAATAGGTGTTGTATCTAATCAAGATAATAAAAATAAAAAAATAGGTAAAGCGGGTATTAAAAGACACCTAGGTATCAGACCAACCGTAAGAGGTGTTGTTATGAACCCAGTGGATCACCCACATGGTGGCGGTGAAGGAAGAACATCTGGTGGTAGACATCCATCCACTCCTTGGGGTATGAAGACAAAAGGAAAAAAAACTAGAAAAATAAAATTTACATCAAAAATGATTATTTCAAGAAGGGCTAAAAAATAATGGCAAGATCTATTTGGAAAGGCCCGTATTTTGATATCACACTTTTTAAAAAAGTAAAAAAATCAAAAGAGGAAAATTCAAAATCACCAATTAAAACATGGTCCAGAAGGTCTACTATTATACCGGATTTCGTTGGCGTAACGCTATCAGTTTACAATGGAAAATCTTTTATACCAGTTTTCGTGACTGAAGATATGGTCGGACATAAACTTGGTGAATTTTCTCCAACAAGAGTTTTTAAAGGTCACTCTGGTGATAAGAAAGCAGTTCAAGGTAAAAAATAATGCCTAAAGAAGTGAAAGCTATAAATAAAATGATTAGATCTAGTTCTCAAAAACTTAATTTAATTATAAAAGACATTAGAAGAAAAGATATTAACTCTGCTGTAAATATCCTTAAATTTTCCAATAAAAGGGTTAGTAAAGAGGTATTAAAAACTTTAAATTCTGCCGTAGCTAATGCAGAAAACAATAATAATTTAGATATTGATAAACTAATTGTTAAAGAAGCTTATGTAGGTAAAAGTTTAAGAATGAAAAGATTTCGTCCAATGAGTAAAGGAAGAGCTTTTCAAATAATAAAACCTTTTTCTCGATTAACACTTGTTTTAGAGGAGCGCTTATAATGGGTCAAAAAGTCAATCCTACTTCACTCAGAGTTGGTATCAACAAGTACTGGCAATCAACATGGTTTGAAAAAAAGGATTACTCCACTTTTTTAAAAGAAGATCATAAAATAAGAAGTTTTATTGAAAAGAATTATTCAATAGCTGGCATTAGCTCTATAATTATAGAAAGAGCTGCAGCTAATCTAAAAATCATTATTCACACTTCTAAACCTGGCGTTCTTATCGGTAAGAAGGGAGCAGATATTGAGAAACTTAGGGGAAGCTTATCAAAATTGTCCGATAAAAACATTTCTTTAGACATTAAAGAAATTAAAAAACCTGAAACTGATGCCTCGCTTCTAGCTGACTCTATTGCAAGACAACTTGAAAAAAGAGTTGCTTTTCGTAAAGCAATGAAAAAATCTGGTTTGTCTGCAATAAAATTAGGTGCAAAAGGTGTTAAAATAGTCTGCGGTGGAAGATTAGGAGGAGCTGAAATTGCAAGATCTGAAAAGTTTTCTGAAGGAAGCGTTCCTTTGCATACTTTAAGAGCAGATATTGACTATGCTACAGCTAGAGCACTTACTACTTATGGAATAATTGGTATAAAAGTTTGGCTTTTTAAAGGTGAGAGTAAAAATAAAAAAAGCTCAGTAGATAACGAAGCTAAGGTAAAATCATAATGTTACTTCCAAAAAATACAAAACACAGAAAACAACATAAAGGTAGAATTCACGGAAAAGCAAAGGGAAATCATGACCTTGCCTTTGGATTTTATGGTTTAAAAGCACTTCAACCTGAGAGAATTACAGCGAGACAAATTGAGGCCTCTAGAAGAGCAATTACTAGGTATCTTAAAAGAGCAGGTAGGCTTTGGATTATGATCTTTCCAGATGTCCCTGTTACTGGAAAACCTGCAGAAGTAAGAATGGGTAAAGGAAAAGGCTCTATAGATAGATGGGTATGTAGAGTAAAACCTGGAACTATAATGTTTGAAGTAGATGGTGTTGATAGGGAATTAGCAAAAAAAGCTTTTGAGCTTGCTTCTGCAAAATTACCTGTTAAAACCAAGTTCGTTTCATTGGATCAATTTTAATGGCTGATAAAGATATAAATAACTTAAAAAAAGAATTATTTAATTTAAAGATAATGAAAAAAAGTGGTCAATTAACTGATACGTCACAATTTAAAAAAATAAAAAAACAAATTGCATCTCTTTTAACTAAAGAAAGGTCTGGAAAAATTGCCTAAACGAATTTTAAATGGCAAAGTAATAAAAAAATCTGGTGATAAGACTGTATCTGTGCTTGTTACTAGACAAACTACCCACCCAATTTATAAAAAAATTATGCGTGTTTCAAAAAAATATTTAGCTCATGACCCTGAAAATTCTATTTCTCTAGGTGACTCTGTTAAAATACAAGAAACTAGACCTTTATCTAAATCTAAATCTTGGGAAATAATTAAATAACAATGATACAGTCTGAATCTAATTTACTTGTAGCCGATAACTCTGGCGCTAGATTAATTAGCTGCATTAAAGTCATCGGAGGTTCAAAAAGAAGATATGCAAGAATAGGAGATATAATTGTTGTATCTGTTAAAGATGCAATTCCTAGATCTAAAGTTAAAAAAGGAGAGGTCCAAAGAGCAATTATTGTAAGAACTAAGAAACCTCTCATCAGAGAAGATGGAACTTCAATTAAATTTGACTCTAATGCTGCAGTTTTATTAGATAAACAAAATGAGCCAATTGGAACTCGTATTTTTGGTCCCGTAACAAGAGAATTGAGAAAAAAAAATATGATGAAAATTGTAAGCTTGGCTCCAGAGGTATTGTAATGATAAAAAAATATAAAAAAGGAGATGAGGTAATAGTCAAAGTTGGAAAAGATAAAGGTAAAGTTGGTAAAATTTCTAAAGTTTTTACCTCTATAGAGAAAGTATTAATTTCTGGTGTTAATGTCAGTAAAAAACATCAAAAACCCTCTCAGGAGTCAAAAGGGGGTATAATAGATAAAGAAATGCCTATACATATTTCAAACATATTGGCTTATGATGCAAAATCAAAAAAGTCTTCTAAAGTTGGTTTCAAAATCGAAAATGGCAAAAAAATTAGAATACTCAAGACTTCAGGAGAAAAGTATTAATGAATTCTACTATACATGATTTATTTAATGTTTCTGATCAGCTAGCTAAAAACTTAGAAATTCCTCATAAATTAGCTGTTCCTAAATTGTCTAAAATCGTAGTTAATGCGGGTATTGGTACTATCAAAGAAGACAATAAGGCAATAGAGAAGATGAAAAAAGATTTATCATTAATTACTGGTCAGGCACCGGTTGTAAGGCTTTCAAAGAAGGCTATTGCCTCCTTTAAAATCAGAAAAGGAATGCCTGTAGGTTTATCAGTAACTCTAAGAAAAAATATAATGAGAGAATTCTACGATAGATTAGTGAACATTGCTATGCCTAGAATAAAAGATTTTAGAGGTTATTCAAAAAAATCATTTGATGGTCAAGGAAATATTACTATAGGTATAAAAGATCACATTATTTTTCCAGAGATAAGTGTTGAAAATGTTGAAAATATTTTTGGATTTGATATTACTATCGCCACTTCAGCAACTAATGACAAAGAAGGGTATGAATTACTTAAATTAATGAACTTTCCATTTACAAATTAATCATGGCAAAACAAAGCGCGATACAAAAAAATCTTAATAGGAAGACTCTTATCGACAGGCTAAGAGATAAAAGAAAAAAATTAAAAGATCTTCTTTCTAATAAAGAATTACCTTTTGAAGAAAGAGTTAAGATACAGATGAAATTAGAGTCACTTCCTAGAAACTCTTCCAAAATAAGATTTAGAAATAGATGTTTTCTATCAGGACGCCCAAGAGGTGTTTATAGTAAGTTTAATTTATCTAGAATTGCCATTAGAGACATGGCTGGGAAAGGCCAAATTCCTGGTTTAACGAAAGCGAGTTGGTAAGATGAGTGATACTCTAGCAGATATGATTACAAGAATAAGAAATGGTCAAAAAGCTAATAAGGTTTCAGTAAAAGCTATATATTCAAAATTGAATCTTAATGTTTGTAATGTTTTAAAAAATGAAGGCTACATTGATAACTTTGAAGTTGAAGGTGATGTTAAAAAAGAAATTTCAATAACACTAAAATACTATAAAGGAAGTCCTCTAATCAATAAAATTGAAAAAATAACAAAACAAGGCTGCAGGGTTTACAGTTCCGTAGAAGAAATTCCTAAAACTATCGGAGGTTTAGGAACGACAATTATGTCTACTTCTAAGGGTGTTATGTCTGATGCTGATGCAAGAACTCAAAAAGTAGGAGGAGAAGTGCTTATTAGCGTATTCTAACTATGTCAAGACTTGCAAGAAATCCTATTAACATTCCAGAAGACATAAAAGTCTCTCTATCAGAAAACATTATAAGTTTTGAAGGAAAGTTAGGGAAATCATCATCAAAACTACCAGAAGGAATAAATCTTGATCTAAAAGATAACCTTATGCATTTTTCTGGTGAAGATAAAGCCCTATTAGGTACTGTTTATGCAAATGTAAAAAATGAAATAATTGGCAATACAAAAGGTTTTGAAAAAAAATTAGAATTAGTTGGTACTGGTTATAAGGCTAATGTTAGTGGTAAAATTTTAGTATTATCATTGGGTTATAGTCACGATATAAATTTTAAAATTCCTGATGGTATTTCTATAAAAGTTGAGAAAAATCTTGTTGTTGTATCTGGTACAAGCAAGCAATTAGTTGGACAAGTTGCTGCTGAAATAAAATCATTTAGAAAACCCGAGCCATATAAAGGTAAAGGTGTTAGATATGAAGGTGAAAGAATTTATAGAAAAGAAGGTAAGAAAAAATAATGAATAAAGATAAATTACGTTCTGTTCGTCGTAAAACTAGAATTAGAAAAAAATTAAATAGTATTAAAAAGCATAAACTTCTTGTATTCCGTTCATCAAAACATATCTACGCATCTGTGCTTACTGAAGAAAACGATAAAACATTATGTTCCTTTTCTTCTGTAAAAATTAGTAAAACTGATGGACAGAAAAAATTAGATATTGCAAAATTAGTTGGAAGTAAAATTGCTGAATTGGCAATTGAAAAAGGAATTAAAGAAGTCAAATTTGATAAAGGTCCGTATAAATACCACGGTAGGTTAAAAGTACTTGCAGATGCAGCAAGAGAAAAAGGACTGGCATTTTAATGTTAGATAACAGCTCAAATAAAGAATTTATTGAAAAGCTTATTTCTGTTCGTAGAGTTTCAAAGGTTGTTAAAGGTGGTAGGAGATTTGGTTTTGCAGCGTTAGTTGTCAGTGGAGATGGACAAGGTAGAGTTGGATTTGGATCAGGTAAAGCTAAAGAGGTTCCAGAAGCTATAAGAAAAGCATCTGAAGAAGCAAAAAAAACAATGATTAGAATACCTTTAAGAGAGGGTAGAACTATTCATCATGATATTAAAGCAAAGTTTTCATCAAGTACTGTAATATTAAGGTCTGCACCAAAAGGCACAGGTATCATTTCTGGAGGACCGTCTAGGGCAATATTCGAAGCATTAGGTATTTCCGATGTTGTTTCAAAAGCTATTGGCACGAAGAACCCACATAATATTGTTCGCTCAACCATTAAAGCTCTTAAAATGATAAATACTCCAAAATCTGTTTCTGCAAAAAGAAGTATAGAAATCAATTCTGTTATAAGTAAAAGAGAAAATTAATTATGTTAAATAAGTTACCAAAACAGAGAAAATCAAATAGAAAAAGAAAAGGTAAGGGAATTGGCTCAGGTTTAGGAAAGACAGCTGGAAGAGGTCATAAAGGTCAAAAATCCCGCTCCGGTGTTGCAGTTAGAAATTTTGAAGGTGGTCAAATGCCTATTTACAGAAAAACACCAAAAAGAGGTTTTAACTCCATTAAAAAACTAAGATCTAACTCACTGTCTATATCTCTTATTAGTTTTAACAAATTTAAAGATGACTCACAAATAAACATGAAGTTCTTAATTGAATCTGGTTTTTTAAAGAAAAAAGATCAGAATAAGTTAATCAAAGTTATTGACTCACTTCAGTTTAATAAGAAATTACAATTTAAAGACTTCAAATTCACGCCTGGTGCTAAGAAAAGAATAGAAGACCTAGGTGGAACAATCTCATAATTCATAATTTATGAATACGAAAGTACCTAATATAGATTATAGTGAGGCTATAAAATCGTCAGGTTTATTTAAAAAGCTCGGTTTTGTTCTTTTTGCAGTAATAGTTTACAGATTGGGTACTTATGTTCCTGTTCCAGGAATTAATTCTGCTGTATTGGAACAAATATTTTCTCAACACCAAAACGGTATTTTAGGTATATTTGATATGTTCTCTGGTGGTGCCTTAATGAGGATGTCTGTTTTTACTTTGGGTGTAATGCCTTATATTTCTGCATCAATTATAATGACATTAATGCAATCATCTTTTGATAATCTAAAGGCATTAAAAGAACAAGGCACGACAGGAAGAAAAAAGATACAACAATATACTAGATATTTGACGATTGTTTTGGCTTTATTCCAAAGTTATGGAATTTCTAATGGAATATTAAACCTCTCTGATACTATTGATCCAACCTTAGGTAGTGTATTATTTTTCCAATTATCTGCGATTATTACTATGACATCTGGAACAATTTTCTTAATGTGGTTAGGTGAACAGATCACCGAACACGGTTTTGGAAGCGGTATATCCATAATTATTTTTGCTGGGATTGTTGCAAATTTGCCATTTGCTATATTTAACACTTTTGAGTTAGGTAGAACCGGAGCTCTTTCAGCAATTTCTATAATACTTATTATTTTTTTATTGCTTGCCTTAATTGTTGTGATCGTTTTTGTAGAAAGAGGACAAAGAAGATTATTGGTTCAATATCCTAAAAGACAAGTTGGTAATAA
>MDTG01280614.1_pt1 | contig 11151 bp, 13 predicted proteins | sample 811421 | NCBI WGS metagenome assembly MDTG01 (sample SAMN05326645, study PRJNA326480) | marine metagenome | isolation source: seawater | place: Pacific Ocean: South East | collected 2011
ACTGCCACTGCCAATGTAATAGGTGGTAATTTAGTAACCAGTGCAGTTATGGATTCAGCCACTATACACACAAGTGGACTGGCTACTTTACACTCAGCCACAGTAGAAGATTTAACAGATGATCAAGTGGTTGTTGCAACCACAGGTGGTAGATTAGCCAATACAAATAAATTAACATTTGACGAAAGTACACTGGCAGTAACAGGTGCCATCACTGCGTCAACAACTGTGACAGCAACTGCCAATGTGATTGGAGGTAATTTAGTCACAGCAGGTAAGATTACTGATGGTGCTTTTGTATCAGACGATGGTGCTATCACAGGTGTTACTACATTAACAGTTGATCAATTAGTAATCAATGGTAGAGATATATCGCCAGCATCAGGTGAGATCACAATCAACGATGCATCTAATGATGTTGACTTCAGAGTTGAATCAAACGGCAAAGACGACATGTTGTTCGTAGACGGTGGTAATAATGCTGTATTGGTTGGTGGACAAACTGCTGACTATACAACTGATGTTCCATTCAAAGTTGTAGACACAGGTGCATCTATGATATCCATAGGTACTACTGGACAAAGACCATCTACTGGTGTAGTTGGTATGTTAAGATTCAACACCACAACAAACACATTAGAACAATACAAAGCCACAGATGGTTGGAATGCTGTTGGAACAACTTCATTCACTGTGATTGCTACACAAAACTTCTCAGGTGATAATTCAACAGTGGCATTTACATTGTCTGAAGCACAGACTACAGCGTCATGTATTGTTTCAATCAATGGTGTGTTACAATTACCAACAACTGCATACGCAGTGAGTTCAACTACATTAACATTTACTGAAGCCCCGTCGGCCGGTGATACTATTGAAGTTCGTAAACTTACGACCACAACTTCTGTAACTAGTATAGAAAACGCAGATGCTTCGGCCAAGATAGCTGTAGCAGATGGATCTACCAATGTTGTGATCACTGGTACACCTACCATGGGCTCTATTACAAAAACAGGCTCGGATGGCACAGGTAATATTGGTCAATCAGACAATGCATTTAATACTATACATGGTAAGTCCACATCGGCTCAATATGCGGATTTGGCAGAGAAATATGTAGCAGATGAAGAATACGAAGTAGGCACAGTACTTAAAATAGGTGGAGATCATGAAGTCACAATGTGTGATGAAGATATGTCAACTAAAGTAGTGGGTACAGTTTCTGAAAATCCTGCTGTGATCATGAATGCCAACGCACAAGGTGATCACATTGCCAGTGTGGCACTAACAGGTCGTGTGCCAATCAAAGTCATAGGTCCAATCGCCAAAGGTGATATGTTAGTTTCAGCTGGAGATGGTAAAGCCAGAGCAGAAGCTGATCCAAAAATAGGTTCAGTTATTGGTAAGTCATTAGAGGACCACGAAGATGGTAATGGTATAATAGAAGCCGTAGTAGGTAAACACTAAATATGAGTAGAGGCAATCATGGCAAAACAATCAGTTAATATTGGTGTAACAACCAACGACAATACAGGCGATCCTTTAAGAACTGCCTTTGACAAAATCAACGATAACTTTGACGAAATTTATATATCAGGTCCTGTAGGTTCAAATGTTACTGTCTCTAGTAACACAGTTTCTACTTCTACAGGAGATTTATTCCTTACATCAGACCGTGGACATGTAGCCATAACAGGAGACATTGTTATATCAGGTAAGATTATGGGAGACGATTCCTCTTTACTAGAAATTTTATCTCCTATCTTAGTCAGCACTGTTCAAGCAGAGAATGAAATAGTTTCTTTCAATGATCCAATCAAATTACCAACACTGACAACTGTTGAAAGAAATGCGTTGACAACTGTTGCTAATGGCACATTAATTTATAATTCAACAGATTCAAAAATTCAAGCATACGCCGGTGGCGGTTGGGTTGATCTACACTAGGAGTAATTTATGGGATTGACTAAACCTAGAGCCCATCAGTTACAAGGTTCAGATTACAAAGCATCAGTTCGGGTAGTTACAACTTCCAATGTTAATTTGTCAGGCGGAGCACCTACATCAGTTGATGGGGTTACTCTTGTTGCCAACGACAGAGTATTAGTCACAGGACAGAGCACAGGTTCACAGAATGGTATCTATAGAGTAAAAACTTTAGGCACAGGTTCAAATGGTACATGGGTAAGATCCAAAGATGCTGACACTAATGATGATGTCACTGCTGGTATAGTGGTCATGGTAACCGAAGGATCATCTAATGCTGACAAACAATTCAAACTAACAACTAATGATGCTATCACCGTAGGCACAACTTCACTTACATTTACAGAAAGAAAAGATGATACATCTGTAGCAGGTTCTGACACACAGGTACAGTTTAATGATGGAGGTTCACTAGCAGGTGATTCAGGATTAGTATTCGCCAAAGCCACAGATGCTCTTACAGTCACAGGTAATATCACAGGTGGGAATTTAATTACATCCGCACTAATGGATTCAGCTACCATACACACTTCTGGATTGGCCACACTACATTCAGCCACGGTAGAAGATTTAACAGACAATCAAGTGGTTGTAGCAACCACAGGTGGTAGACTGGCAAATACAAATAAATTAACATTTGATGAAACAACATTGGCTGTCACAGGTGCGGCCACAGTATCAACAACATTGGGAGTAACAGGACTTTCAACATTGGCAACTGCTACTGTTTCAGATTTAACAGATGACCAAGTGGTTGTAGCAACCACTGGTGGTAGGTTAGCCAACACTAATAAATTAACATTTGATGAATCAACATTAGCTGTTACCGGAGCCATAACAGCATCTACCACAATCACTGGTACTGGTAATGTTACTGGATCAAATCTAGTAACCGCAGGTGTGGCAGATTCAGCCACTATACATACTTCAGGATTGGCCACTTTACATTCTGCTACTGTTGAAGATTTAACAGATGATCAAGTGGTAGTAGCCACCACAGGCGGAAGGTTAGCCAATACCAACAAATTAACATTTAATGAAACTACATTAGCCATTACTGGGGCCTTGACTGCAAGTACAACGGCTGTGGTAACTGGTAATATCACCGGTGGTAATTTAATTACTGCCGCATTGATGGATTCTGCCACTATACACACAAGTGGCCTAGCAACTTTACATTCAGCCACAGTAGAAGATTTAACAGATGACCAAGTAGTGGTAGCTACCACAGGTGGCAGGTTAGCAAACACCAATAAGTTAACATTTGATGAATCTACTTTTGCAGTTACCGGTGCATTAACAGTATCAGGTGAATCAACACTGGCTTCTGCTATTGTATCAGATTTGACAGACAACAGAGTTGTGATTGCAGGTACATCAGGTGCTATTGAAGATGATGCAAACTTTACATTTGATGGTACTACATTAGGATTAGGAACCACAGGCACAGGAGATTTAATACTACTCACTGCCACAGAAGATTCAGCCACAGCATCACCTGTGATAACACTGAAAAGAAATTCAAGTTCACCTGCTGATGCAGATTATCTAGGACAGATCAAATTCAAAGGAGAAAATGATGCTGACCAAGAAGTGGTGTATGCTAAAATGACAGGTAAGATATTGGATGCGTCAGATGGCACAGAAGATGGTATCATAGAATTTAATCATATTAAAGCAGGCTCAGGCACAATCACTGGTAGATTCAGATCTGATTCTTATCAATTATTAAATGGCACAACACTGACTGTGAATGGACTTATATCCACAGATGCAACTGTTACAGCAACAGGAAATATCACAGGCGGTAACATTATATCATCAGGAAGAATGGACAGTTCTAATGGTGGTGCATTCAGATGGTTTGATTCAGATGGTTCACATTATTTTGAACTCAAGGCCGCAGGCACAACCACAGCAAATAAATCATACCAATGGCCATCAACAGATGGTTCCAATGGACAAGTATTAACAACCAATGGAGCGGCCGCACTGTCATGGGCAGATTCAGGTTCAGGAGGTGCAGGAGGTTTTACAGATTCAACCATAACCGTACACCCTGCCGCTGATGGAGATGAATCACTGGGCACAGGTCCTAATGATGACACAGAAGAAACACCATTTGAAGCTGGTGGCACTGATGCCTTTGGAGTGAGTCTAGGTTCAGTATATGATCAAATGGAACCTACTGGTTCAACCTCAACTATAGATCTAGGTGCCTTTACTTAGGTAGATAAATAAATTTTGTATAAGGAGTAATGAATGCCAACGGTATTACAATTCAGAAGAGGAACAACAGCACAGAACAATTCATTCACTGGCTCTGCCGGCGAACTGTCAATTGACACACAAAGAGATGTAATCAGAGTGCATGATGGATCCACTGCTGGTGGATTTGCCTTGTTAGGTTATGTGGTATATGCTGATTTACTCAACGGACAATCAGATGGCACAGGCAACATAGGAAATGCCACTGTTGGATTCAACACTGTACACGCAAAATCAACATCGGCTCAATATGCGGATTTAAGTGAGAAATATTTGTGTGACACTCAGTATCAACCTGGCACTGTGGTCGTACTAGGCGGTGCTTCTGAACTTACACAATGTACAACTGATACTGATCCTAAAGTAATAGGTATTGTATCTTCCAATCCAGCTCTTAAAATGAATGACTCATTAGCAGATGGTGAAGGAGGTATAACTGCTACACACATTGCACTTACAGGAAGAGTGCCTTGTAAGGTAGTTGGTGATGTAGCTAAAGGTGATTTACTGATCACAGCATCTACACCTGGACATGCTAGAGCATACAACACTGACAGAAACTTTGTACCAGGTACTATCTTTGCCAAGGCAATGGAGGCACATGATGCCACTTCGCCGACAGGCACTATTGAGGTTATAGTAGGCAAGTTCTAATGGAACTGAATAGATACAGGAAAGACTATCCTGGAGAATTCATAGTAACTTCTATACAAATAGTCAATAGACGAAGAACATATTCCAAAGAATTCATAGCAAACCCAATCAACAATCAACACATATCTGGTCGTTCTGTTATACTAGGTTCTGATCCATCATTGTTTGATTTTCCTATCAAACTGTTACAAGGTCATAAAGGTGGATTGTTGGGTGCAAAAGGATTGCAGTCATATGCCTGTGATCAAGTGAAAGAACACATGATACCTAATTTTACATATTGTAATGACAAAGAAATGTTACAACACATGGTGGATACCAAGTACACAGAGCAGTCTGTGTGCTATACTAGGGTAAGAAATGTACTAGCACACCCAGGCGAGTTTTACATAGTGCCTTATCAAATATCCATGTTACCGGAAGCCACACTGGCATGGCTAGCATCATTTGATGGACACAGAGAAGTGTTCTTTTTAGGATTGGCAGATTCTAATCCTAAAGTGGTTCATCAAGTCAAAACAGTGATGGAAGCATTTCCTGAAGTTAGTTACACCAGAGTTTTCTACAATGGATTTCCTCAAGAAACTAAAGATCACAACTGTCCAGAAAGTTGGAAGTGGTGTAGAAATTTTAAACAAATGAATAAGTTAGAATGGATCAGCTATTGTGATATATCCTAAAAATCGTAAGCGATCCCCTTTCTCTCCCAATCGCCGTATCTGGTCGGCTCTGGGCCTTGCGGGCCTCCTACTTCTATTGGTTGTGTTAATGCTTTTTCTAAAGTTTTCACTTTTTGTTGAACTTCCTCAACATTGACCATGGACCATAATCCAGGATGCAATGGTTTGGGTATTTCGTTAGAATTAATCCAACAGTAACCACAATGTTCAAAATTTAGTGTAGGAATGAATTCTTTTTCGCACACTCCAAAAAATGTGTGATATTTAAACTTTTCATCTGGAGATGTAAAATGTTCAATAGGTACTATTTTTTCTACAGTAGGATATTGTCCTAGTTCTTCTTTGCACTCTCTTTCGAGTCCTTCTAGCAATGATTCATTGGCATCACATCTGCCTCCAGGCAATCCCCAACATCCAGGGTTCTTGGAATCATTTCTTAATAGATAAAAATATCTTGAAGTTGATTTTGAATAAAACCAAACACCTACTGCATTTATAATACTAATGACCAATCTCCACCTTTATACAAACCTTGATATGACTTGACCCATTTTGTGCCAGTCCACTTGTATTGTATGCTTGTTGTAAGGTTGGTGACAAAATCTGTAACACCTGATGAATCATCTAGTTCGTGTTCATCAGCTTTCCATACAGTTTCCCATACTGTACCATTATATTGTATGATATCATTCTTTTTGCCAACAGTGCCAGAACCCCATGCAGATGATACATTACCTGAAGCGGCACCTATGTCGTCTGTGAGTAAATATCTTTGGCCTGAAGCGGCCGCAGGCAGATTGTTTACACCTGGACCAGATACTGTAGGATCAATCACTTTGTTGATTGCTGGTATAGTGTTTTGTGGCACAGTGTCTGAATCCACTGTGAATAAAAGAAATTTGTCGTCTGATGGATCAAATGCAACAGTGCCCACTATGTCTGTGTCAAACAGATCACTTGCCAATCTTATTTGACTGATTCCTGCTCTTAGTTTGCCATATAAATCTACTACTGAATGCCACACCACAGGATCTGAATAGTTTATCTCTGAACTTGCGTTTAATGTTCCTTCTGCTGGATCAACTTGGTTGTGTTTTATAACCTGTATTTTATTACCTATCAACACAATTTGATATTCTAATGGAGTAATTTTTAATCTAGTACCCATCAACAGATCATCATTGTTTAGTGCGTCATTGAGGTCACCATCGGCATTGAACATGGAGTTTACTATTTTAGTCACAACTCCTAGTTTGGTCACTCTGGCTGGAGGACTGATCCATATGGGCATGTCAAAACTCAATGTAGCAATATCAATTTGATCTTCAGTACCCACTGGTATTCCTCTAGAACTGTAATTTACATTGGTCAACTCTATCACTGACAGTGAAGCCCAATCCAAGTAGTTGTCAGTGGATTGTACTTCCAATGATGGATTAAACAGTGTTACTAACTGCTCAAGTAATTGAAATTTCTGTGTGGTATTAGATGTCCAACAATCTAAATTAACACTTAAATTGTAAGGCACAGGCATCAATCTTTCTACAGTGAATGCGTTGCCCTGTGTGTTTTCAAATGAATCTGTTTCTTCAACATAGGTTCTTTGTTTAAATGATTTCTTGCTCACGAATGTAGGTTCTTGTACTCTGTCTCTAGCATAGTTTAAACCAGTGATGTAAAATGTCATCATGGGTGTATTGGGCATTCTTGACTTTGAGTTTTCTGCTATGATGGTGGCGGCTTGTCTAGATGCATCACCATAACGAATTGGCACTCTGGCCAATGCGGCTGAACCATCATCATTACGACCGTACTCTACTTGGAAATTACTCATCATTCTTGTGAACTGTAACAAGAATCTCCTTATCTGGGCATCATAAAAAAACTGCTGTGTCATTATACTGTAAACTCTTGGTTACTTGTTTTAAAGTCGCTTTTTCTTAAAATAGTTTTAGCAACTAAGTCAAGTTCGCCATTTGTATTTAAAACAATTTTAAAAGGCACATTTATATCAGTGTCCATGTCTTTCATTACTGCTTCTGCACCTGGCGATAGGTTGGATATTTTTTGACCATGCTTCTTATACTCTTGTTTGAATAACCTAATCAGTTCAGCTGTGGTTATAGGACGAGCATTTCTTTCATCATTGGCTCTTTGCAAAAAGTGTTTGGTAAACTCTACATCAATACCTAGTTTGGCAAATATACGATCAGCATACTTTTCTACTTGGTTAAGATCCGACTGGCTGATACCTTTGAACTCAAACAATCTCATTAGTTGTCCTTCTTAGGTTTAAGTAAATCGCTGAGTGCCTGTCTTGCTGGAATGTTGCCTCTGTCAGTGGTCTGTATGACTCCAGTGTTATTAACAAACTTGGAATGTTGTGTGGTGTTATTAGCACCTGGTGTTAAGTTAGTTCTCACATTGTCCTCAATTTTTACCCACTTGTTGCCATTGTATCTAAACAGCCTGTTGGGCACATAATCTAATCTTAATGCAAAGTCTCCTATCGATGGATTGGATGGAAAACTAGTTCCTGGAGTGACATTAAGTCCATTAGGTGAAACTCCATCACCTGTTAAGTAACCTACTAGGTAACCATTTGCCTTAGGTGCATTTGGCCCTGTGGTTGATGAATCTTCTTGTTGTACCAATTCGCTGGGTACCGGTTCGTCATTGATTGTTGGTGTGATATAGAATGCAGAATTATCATAACCTGATTTGGGCACTTCAATTTCAGCTTGTTGTATAATAGCATCATTAATTTCCAAATTTTTAGCTTTATGACTAAGAAAGTCTTCAATAGTACCACTGTTTGGATTGTCTGGGTCAAGTGGTTTATTGAGTATATCGTCGTATTCTTGACTGGCTTGTAAAGGAGTAGCCTTGACTCTCCATAGATGCGGTTGCCATGTTTGGCTGAAACCTTCAGCACCAAAACCTCCATCTTGTATCACATAATATCTTGGCAATGCCTTTGGACCTGATGTATCCAATGGATGATAGTCTTTAAGATTAGGAACTTCTATTACATCACCTGCCATCAGTTTTCTGCCAAATGAATCTATCATGTCGTTGTAATGGAAAGTAATGAACAGAGTATCACCACTTAAAAATAGTCCAAACTGTGTTAAATCAAAGTCAATATCCTGAACATTGTAAACACCTCGCATGGTGTAAACATCATCATCATATTCTCTGTCTCTGTTTTCAAGAAAAAATAAATCTTCGATATTCAAAGGATTCTGATCGTCATATATCGGCCTTGTGATATCTGCTCCCTCATGACCTTCTCTGTTGGCACTATCACCTACTATTTTAGGTCCAAGATATTTGTGAACAAATATATCAATACCACCTGCTGTGTACATTTCACGAATGGTGTTGTCCAGAAACTTATAGTCTGAAGTTTTGTTAGGTCGGTATAGAGATAGTCGTGGCATTATTCATCCTTGTTGCAGTATTTATTGTTATAAATAATAGTGCAAGGAGATCCTATGGCCGATTTGACCACATTAAAACAAGAAGTATTCGATTATGTCGCAAACAGACTCGGCGATGGTATAGTTGATATAGAACTTGATCCTAAACATTTTGAAACAGGATACGACAGTTCACTGACAACTTACAGACAAAGAGCAACAAACAGTCTAGAAGAAAGTTATGCAGTGTTGACCTTGCAAAAAGACAAAGACACATACACACTGCCTAGCGAAGTAGACACAGTCAGACAATTATATAGAAGAACAATGGGAGATACATCTTCTGGTAGTGGTACCAGTTTTGATCCTTTCTCATCTGCGGCCTTGAATGTGTATCTGTTGAATTACTCATATTCAGGAGGATTAGCCACATATGATTTTTACACACAGTATGTGGAACTAGCCATGAGAATGTTTGGTGGACACATCAATTATACATTTAACAAATTTACCAAAGAATTAAGAATTATTAGATCTCCTAAGGCATCAGGAGAACAAATACTGATTTGGCAGTACAACCAAAAACCAGAAATACATTTGTTGAGCAGACCAGAAACCAAAAACTGGATCAGAGAATACATGCATGCCGAATGCAAAATGATTGTTGGTGAAGCTAGAGAAAAGTTTGCCAGTATCGCAGGACCACAGGGTGGTACAGCTCTTAATGGTGCTCAGATGAAAGCAGAAGCACAAGCTGAAAAAGATAGATTAATAGATGATCTAAAAACTTATACTGATCATTCACAACCGTTAACCTGGATAATTGGATAATGACAACCAAAGAACAGATTCTAGAAAAAATTAAACAAGACATGAAAGAAAAAGGATACTTGAACAAATATTCTGGTTGTTTGAGTAAGAAAAGATAATGGGCAAACAGAGATCAAGAAAGACAAGAACATCCAGTGGTAAACATGGAGTAGTCAATAGACAGATATCAAAGCAGATGCGTAGAGAGTATATGACATCACCTCACAGAGCAGTTAATCAAATACTAGCTCACATGAAGGGCAGACGCACTGTGTTTGTTATTCAGAATCCAGATACCAGTCAAACCAACAAAAGATTTATTCGTGTGACTGGTGATGAAGTACTTAGAATAAGAAGAAAGTAATGAAAGCAGAAGAATTTACAGAAGGCACAGTGTTTGCTAGGTCACCCAAAGGGTTGTTTACCATGAAGTATCGCTGTGATGCAGGACCCAAAGCAGGCAGGATAGTTAAAGAACCTGCTGATTGTGGTAAGCCCAAAGATCCTTCTAAAATGGCTCAAATGAGGAAAACTAGAGCCAGAACCAAAATCAGACAAGCTCGTAAGGCCAAATTTGCTAAAAAAGTAAATGTAGGTTCTAGAATCATTGCTAGACTGAACAAGTTCCGCAAAAGACCCACAAAGAAAAAATTGAAGAGAAAATTTTTTAGATAGTGGTTGACATTCTGTCTGTATTATGTATAATACAAATATGGACTTAATGATCGACATTGAAGCCTTGGCCACTGGCCCTGATGCTACTATCTTAACCATTGCCGCACAAACATTCAATCCTTTTGGCACAGATATCACTTCCAAAGATAAAGACTTGTATCAAAGAATTAATGTAGAATCACAGCCAAATAGGGCAGTTGATGATGCTACAATTAAATGGTGGGCAGAACAACCTAGTCATGCCAAAGAAGAAGCATTTGGCGAAGCATGGCGAGTAGACATCAGAGAAGCATTAGAAAAGCTGGGCAAGATGGTATTTCACTGTGATCGTATATGGGCTAATGGTCCTACATTTGATATGAACATACTGGAACATGCCTACAAAGAACAGGCTTTACATCTACCATGGCGTTTTTACAAAGTTAGAGATTGTAGAACAGTGTATTCATTATGGCCTAGTTTACCACAGCCACCAACCACTCACCATGCACTAGAGGATTGTCGTAGACAGATTAAAATGCTACAAGACACACTAGAGCATCTACAGATAAGGAGTTTAAAATGATTATAGGATTATGTGGAGTAATGGGATCTGGAAAAGATACTGTTGCAGATTATCTAGTTAACTTTCACGGATGGAGAAGAGAATCATTTGC
>MDTG01420383.1_pt1 | contig 11151 bp, 9 predicted proteins | sample 811421 | NCBI WGS metagenome assembly MDTG01 (sample SAMN05326645, study PRJNA326480) | marine metagenome | isolation source: seawater | place: Pacific Ocean: South East | collected 2011
AAGAAGTAAATCAAGAAGTAAATCAAGAAGTAAATCAAGAAGTAAATCAAGAAGTAAATCAAGAAGTAAATCAAGAAGTAAATCAAAATATTAAAACGTATAAGTATAATATTTAAAAAAAATATAAACTTTATAAATATTATATGAAATCAGAAATATTAATTTTAGCTATTACTGCTTTTTTTATAGCAAATACATATCACGATGGTAATTATATTAAAATATTACAATCTTGGCAGAAATATTTTAAAATGATAGGCTTTGCCTTTGCTGGTTTAAGCATATATTTATTTTTAAAAAAAAATCCTTCTGAATCTCAGAATATTGTTCAACAAGCGAGTAATATAATTAAACATATGCCAAGTGGTGAATCTTCTTTAGATATACTTAGTCCATTTATAGATTTTACCAATAAAACACCATTTACAGGTGGTAATAATTATCAACAACAAGATCAACATCAGATAAATCGTATTATGGAGTCAGGTAAAAAAAGTACAAAACGTTGTGTAAGTGAAACAAAGAAAAAATTCGTAGCATCACAACAAGGATGGAAATGTGAGCATTGTCAAATACAATTACCTGCATGGTTTGAAGTTGATCATAAAATTAGATTAGAACATGGAGGATCCAATCATGTTGATAATTTAGTAGCTTTATGTAGAGATTGCCATGGAAAAAAAACAGCGATGGAAAACCTTTAATTTATTTCTAACGAATTATTAATGGCGAATACTAAATCTAACACAACTGAAAAAAAGGAACTGCCAAAATTTAATGATTCTGGAACTACATTTTTTAGTAAAACTATGAATATAATTGAGTATATATACAAAATAGCTGCATTTTATATTATTACAAATAAAACCGAATTTGGTTTTATATTAGGATTGATTACATATATTATAATTATTAGTATTGTTTTTGCTAAAAACCCATATGACATTATAACTGATACAAATGAAGGACTTAGTATTTTTTTAATGTTATGTGGTGGATTTTTAATAGTATTATTAATGTTTTTTTATAATAGAAAAAAACAATTATTTGAAAATGAAAAAGAAACAAATAATGAAACACTTTCATTTGTTGGTAAAATATTTAGTTCTATAGGATTATTTTTTTTAATATTTGGAGTAGTATATATTTTATTTTATTTATTAACATATTATTCCAATTTTACCAGTGTTTTATTAATGATTACAAATATTCTTATATTTTTAGGACTAATTACTATAGTATTTAAATATTTAGGCATTGGTAATAATAATGGCGAACCTAAAGAATCTTCTCCATCATGGTTAAAGTTATTTATTAAAATTATAACATTTTTTCCATGTCTTATTATGGAGTTTATTGATTATATTAAATACCAATATGATATTACTACAAAACCGATAGTTATATTACTTTTTTCTGAAGTTTTATTAATTGGGTTATATCTTATTTTACCAGAGCTAATTGAAAAAATTATGTATCATAATTCAAGTGAATTAATTAATAATTCAATAAACACAAATATCCAAAAAAATTTAGGTTCGTTTCAAGATATTAATTATGTTATGTCGTTAAATAGTGATTCTAAAGAGTTTAATTATAATTTCGCTATTTCTAGTTGGATTTATATTAATTCTAATCCTCCAGAAACTAATTCACATTATGATGAATATACATCACTTTTAAATATAGGAGATAAACCAGATATTCAATTTAACGTTCTTAAAAATAAGCTTCGTATTAAAATGAAAACTGAAGGAAATAATGAGAAAAATATATATGAGACTATTAATTTTCCAGTGCAAACATGGAATAATATTGTTATAAATTATGATGGTTCAACATTTGATATATTTATTAATAATGAGTTAGTATCATCTACTACTGGAGTAATTCCTTATAATTCTAATACAGTGATAACTTCTGGAACAAACGAAGGATTATATGGAGGGATTCGTAATGTCAAGTATTTTAGAAACAATATATCACGAGAAAAAATTAATTGGTTATATAATTCGTAATAAATAATATATCATTTAGTAAAAATTTCTAAAGGTATATTATATTATGGATTTATCAGTTAAAAATATTGCAATAGGGGTCATATCTATTATATTAATTATTCTAATTGTCAGATGGTTTATGGGAGATAGTACAAAAATAAGTGGATTAAATGACGCTACAAAAGTTACAAAAATTGCGTCTAGTGATTTAGCACAAAACAATGCATCAAATTATGCCTATTCAGCATGGTTTTATATAGATGATTGGAGTTATAGATACGGTGAACCTAAAATTATTTTAGGGAGATTAGATAGTGATCTAAATCCTTCCCCTTCAATCACTTTAGGAGCAATTGAGAATAATCTTCAAATTGAAACAACTGTATATTCTTCTTCAACTTCATCTAATAGTTCTAAACATACATGTAATGTTGCAAATGTTCCTATTCAAAAATGGGTTAATGTAATTGTTAGTTTATATGGGCGAACAATGGATGTTTATATTGACGGTAAATTAGTTAGAACTTGTGTTCTTCCAGGTGTTGCCAAAATTGCCAATAATGCTCCTATTTATGTGACCCCTTTAGGTGGATTTTCAGGATATACTGGTAATATTCATTATTATGCTGATTCGTTAAACCCACAACAAGCATATAACATATACAGAGATGGTTATGGTAGTTCTGGTTCTATAAATTTTCCTTACGAAATTAAAATAGAATTCTTAAACGATGGACAAGAACAAGGATCTGTTACTATTTAATTTTTATTAAATATATAAAAATTCTATATTTAATATCTAAATATCTTATCTATTTATATAGATATGGATACAGGAAATATTTCTTCTGGAGCAACATCATTTGATAATTTTAAAAGCAATAAAACAGTTAATGGAAGTAAAGAATTTTTAGAATCAAATAGTTTAATAGCAAAGATTGCATTTTTATTATTAGTTTTAGTCGTTTTTGTAATTGCTATAAAAATTAGTTCTCGATTATTAAATTGGGTGTTTTCTTATAATAACTCTCCTTATTTATTTAATGGAATGGTTGATGCAAAAAATATGATTGTAATACCACAAGATCCAACTACTAATGGTTCCATACCACTGATTCGATCTGATAATAAATCACAGGGTATTGAATTTACATATTCTGTATGGATGTTTATTGATGATTTAGTATATCAAAAAGGTCAATATAAACATGTCTTTCATAAAGGTAATGATGATATTAATTATACTACAAAACCAATTGGTATGAATCATCCTAATAATGCACCTGGATTATATATTGCACCAAATACAAATGATTTAGTAGTAGTTATGAATACATTTAATAATATTAAAGAAGAATTAATAATTGATGATATTCCCATGAATAAATGGATATGTGTCCAAATTAGAGTAGAAAATAATCAACTTGATGTTTATATTAATGGTAAATTAGCAAAACGTCTTATTATGAAAGGGGTTCCAAAACAAAACTATGGAGATGTATATGTAGCAATGAATGGTGGATTTTCTGGGTATATGTCTGAATTAAGATATTTTAATTATGGTTTAGGAACTAGTCAAATTCAACGAATTGTTGATAATGGTCCTAATCTTGACATGTCTAATAGTAGTGAATTAACAACTAGTATGCCCAAGTATTTATCATTAAGATGGTTTTTCAAAGGAAATGAGGATGGATATAATCCTTAAATAATAATTGTATTATATTTATATTTATTATTATTATATGAGTTTACCATTTTATGCTACACAATATTCATCCTATAATAGTTATGTAAATAATTATGATAATTATGATTCTGTAACAGGTTCATTTAGTTTAGATGGCAGTGGGACAGTCACATTTTTTAAAGATACAACTATGTATATTACAATTGTTGGTGCTGGTGGTGGTGGTAGTGGAGGATACCTCAATACAACTAATTCATCATACCTAAGTGGTGGTGGAGGGGGTGGTGGTTCATCTGGTACATATTCTATAAAAGTATATGCGAATGATGTACATTCATATAACGTAGGGAATGGTGGTTTAGGAGGTATTGGAAATTTAGCAGGCGGTGATGGGGATAATTCTTATATTAATTTTGGAGGAGAAAGTTTAGGTAATATTATAACTGCAACTGGAGGAAATCTTGCTGGTGGGAGTAACACTGAAAATATAGGAGGTTCTACAGTAGAACCTCCTATTATATCAGGTAACAATATTACGATAATTGAAGAAAGTAATGGTGGATCAGGTGGCAATGGTGTATATAATGTTCCAGGTAATGGTACGTCTGGAAATACAAATAGCACACCTCTGTTGTATAGTAATACAACCACACAAACCTATTTAGGTAGTGGTGGCGGTGGTGCTAATGCATCATCTACACTAATTCCACCTACAACTGCTGGTAATGGTGGATCAGGTGGTAATGGAAATACTGGTGGTACAGTAGGTTCAGGTAATGATGTAACAAATCCAAATGGTGGTGATGGAAAAAATGCAACAATAATAGGTGCAGGTGGTGGTGGTGGCGGACAACCTGGAACTAATTCTAGAGATAATTCTGGTAATTATATAACATATGGTGGAAATGGTACAATTGGTGCCATTTATGTATGGTTTACATATATAATTCCTACATCTGGATGTTCATGGAATCCTGAATTACAAGAACAAACTTCTATTTGGACTAGGGATAATGGAAAATGTCAAAATATAGATAATGTACCACTATATAATAATAACAGTTCATATGAAACACTAAATGAAAAGCGTAAAGCTGTAATATTTCAATATAACAACAATAAAGCAGGTTTTTCTAAAAAACAACATTTTTCTCGATTATCCCGTGGATTAGGAAAACCTAGAGGTAAAACATATGCAAATCAAGGATTAAACGGAACTAATCCAAATACCCAACAATTACCACGTTTTAATAATACATTAATTTGTGCAGGTGCTAACAAAATTTCTGGTTTAACTAGTCAAAATAATACTCCAGGACCAGTTAGAAGTATTACAAATTGGCCAGATGTTCCATTAACAAATTATATAGTTAGAAGAACATATAAAGGTGGATCAGAGAAATGGCCACAATATGGAGCAAATGTAGGCGGTCCAAGAGAACCTGAATATTCTAGATCTAATATAGTAACATCTGATATTAATAATAATAATAATATTATTAAACAAGTAATCAGTAAAATTGTATCAACTCCAAGCATAACAGATACTAACAATATAATAGATGCTAGTCCTGATGGTTATAGTCTAGATATAACACCATCATCCATTAATTCTAGTATTTATATTTTATTTAGATTTGGATATAGATGTTCTACATCAGCGAATCAAACAATTACATTTTTTATATACAGAACCATCGGAACAAATAATGCTACATTATTAACAAAAGATATTAATCAAGGAACAGGTAATGCATCAGGTGATTATAATAGTATATACTCTTCAAATTATATGGATCTTCCGAATACCACCATGAATGTAAATTATTCTATTCGTTTTCAAGTAGAAACTGAGGATGATACAGGTGAGTCTGATTCTTATCCAGGTATTGTATGTGATAATAGCGGTAACAGTAGTAATTGTTTAGTTCTTCAAGAGTATTAAATATTATTTAATTTAATTAAATCTTTTTAAAAAATATAGATTCATTTTTAATAATTTAAAAATGAATTAAAATAAAGAAAAATAAAAAATTGATTTTCATATTAATAGATTATATTATAAAAATATAAATTATGGAATCAAAACAAAAATTAGGACAATATTTTACAACACATTATGAACTTAAACAAAAAGTATTTGAGTTTATATTAAATAATCCTTCTAATATATTGGAACCATCTATGGGACAAGGTGATTTAATTACATATATTACAGATAAAATACCAAATATAAATTTTGATATGTATGAAATTGATACAAAAATCAAATTATTGGATAAAATACAAAAAGACAAGGTTATTTATGGTGATTTTATGAAACAAATAATTACAAAAACATACAAAACAATAATAGGAAATCCACCTTATGTTAAAATTAAAAAAGGAAATTTGTATATTGATTTTACTGAAAAATGTTATAATTTACTTGATGATAATGGCGAACTGATATTTATTGTTCCGTCTGATTTTCTTAAATTAACAAGTGCTTCAAAATTATTAAATATTATGATGAAAAATGGAACATTTACTCATATATTCCATCCGCATAATGAAAAAATGTTTGATAATGCATCTATTGATGTTATTGTGTTTAGATATTGTAAAAATAATTTAATTGATAATAGAGTATTATATAATAACAAATTACTCTATATTACAAATAGTAATGGATTAATTACTTTTGGAGAAACTAATAATAATAATAATATTATGATTCAAGACTATTTTGATATATATGTTGGTCTTGTTACTGGAAAAGAAGAAGTGTATAAAAATGAGGAACTTGGTAATATTGAACTATTAAATGGTAAAAATAAAATTGATAAATATATTTATATTAGAAACTATCCTTGTGAAAATGATAAAGTTAATAAATATTTATTAGACAACAAAAAAAAACTTATTGAAAGAAAAATACGAAGGTTTAATGAAAATAATTGGTTTGAATGGGGGGCGCCAAGAAATATTAATACAATAAACAATAATCTTGGTAAAGATTGTATTTATATTTATAATTTAACACGTAAAACAGAAGTAGCATTCTTAGGTAAAGTTAATTATTTTGGTGGTGGATTAATAATGCTTAAACCCAAAAAAAAGTGTAAGTTAAAAAAGGTACTCTCATACATAAATAGTAATACATTTAAGGATAATTTTATGTTTTCTGGAAGGTTTAAAATTGGACATCGGTCTCTTTCAAATTCATTTATTCCAAATGAATATTTATAACTCTAATGTTCTTATATTTGACATAAATCTTTCTATCCAACTTGGGGAAGGTTTTTGAAAACAATGAATTAATAATTTAATATTTTTATTTATATTTTTATATTTAAAAATTCTATTTTTGCTCCATTTTACTTGAAATGGTAAATTATTTATATTTGGTGTTAATATTGTCAAACCTTTTACACTATTAACAATTATATCACTACCATCTTTTTTATTTAATACAATAAAATAATAATCTTTTTTATGATTAGTATTATATTGTTTATTTTTTAATTTATCAAAAAGTATATCACTCATATTACCGTTTTCATAAGATTTATCACTATGAATATTTAATACTTCATTAGTATAAGCATATACACACATTGCTAAGTTACCCGTATTATCACTTGTTAATGTAGTAGTCGTTTTTATATTTATTGGAATCCATCCATACATATAATCAAAACATAAAATATCATACCACATTCTAATTTTAGGTTTTTTTATTCTTTCACCAAACTTTTCAATAAGTAATTTAATTACTTCGTCCTCATCAATACAACTATTTATTCTACCATCCTCATTTTTGGTTGAAAAGTCAAATTCTTGTAATTTTAAATATTTTTGAATGACGTACATAATTAAAGGTAATCGTTTTAATAATAACATTTTCCCCCTAACCCATTTTTGTATTTTAATTATGTTATTTATATCAATTTCTAAATATGAAATTGATTTGTTGGTTGTTTCAAATTGTAAATTCATTTAATATTATTTTAATTTAATTATTTAATTATTTAATTCAATTTTTTTATTTTTAATATATTTATTACATGTATTTATATAAGTGATTTTTGTTTCATAGTTAATCTTCCATTTTTAGTTTCTATAGAACCACCACATATATCAAAATTTACGTTCCATTGCATTTGACTATATAAAATATCTGGACTGTCTTGTTGAAATAAAAATGTTTGAGGACCAAATACTACTGTTTTAAAACCGTCTTTTTTACCAACACTTCTTGTATCTAATATTAATTCAGTTGAACCATTTACATCTTTAAAAGATACAGCAAATGACTCGGCTTGATTATTAAATTCACATGGAATTGAAAAATAAATTTCCCAAATAGAATTTCCGATTATATTTTGATTATTACTAAAATCAATAATGTTAGTAGTTGTATTAAAAATATTACTAGAATTATCAACATTACTATAAATGACTTTTTCAAAACTAATATCATATTGACCGTTGTTATATGACCCTGATGAATCCAAATTTATAATTGTCATTGTTTCACCAAAATTAGTCAAGGTTCTTTGAGGATTATTAATTATTGGATTTTTTATAAAACTAACATTTTCGGAAATATCTAAATTTTCAAATTTACCATTTATACCATTTATTGAAATGCTATTGAATGAGATATCATAATTAGAAATTATTACTTCTACTCCATTCACAGAAACATCTAATACTGCTACAGAAGATTCTAATGCATTGACAGAAGTATCTAATACTGTTATGGATGCTTCAATACTATTTACTGAACTATCTAATACAGTTACGGAAGATTCTAATGCATTGACAGAAGCATCTAACACTGTTACAGAAGATTCTAATACATTGACAGAAGCATCTAACACTGTTACAGAAGATTCTAATACATTGACAGAATCATCTAATACAGTTACGGAAGATTCTAATGCATTTACAGAAGCATCTAATACTGTTACGGAAGATTCTAATGCATTTACAGAAGCATCTAATACTATTACAGAAGATTCTAATGTATTAACAGATGCATGTAATACGGTTGCTGAAGATTCCAATACATTGACAGAAGTATCTAAAACAGCTATGGAAAATTCTAATGCATTGACAGAAACATCTAATACCGTTACAGAAGATTCTAATGCATTGACAGAAACATCTAATACATCTACGGAATATTCTAATGCATTGACAGAAACATCTAATACTGTTATGGAATCTTCAATACTATTTACTGAAGCATCTAATACAGCTATGGAAGCTTCAATACTATTTACTGAATCATCTAATACGGTTACAGAAGATTCCAATGCATTTACAGAAGTATCTAATACAGCTACAGAAGATACTAATGCATTTACAGAAAACTCTAATGCATTGACAGAAACATCTAATACTGTTATGGAATCTTCAATACTATTTACTGAAGCATCTAATACGGTTACAGAAGATTCCAATGCATTGACAGAAGTATCTAAGACAGCTACAGAAGATTCTAATGAATTTACAGCCAACTCTAATGCACTGACAGAACCATTTAATATGGTTAGTGAAGCTTCAATACTATTAATAGAAGCATCAATACCATTTATGGATGTATCTAATACCGATACAGAATATTCTAAACTATTAACAGAAGTATCTAATAGTGCTATAGCATAAGATATATCATTAATTGTATTAGATGAAATATCACCAATGAATAAATCTGTAGTAATAGTGTCAGATGAAATTATTGTGTCTGAACCAATAGTTAGCAAATTAGACACAGATAAATCAAATATCGAAGCATAATTATTAACATATAACTCATCTGTATCAGTAATATTAGTTATAACGTTTGATGTGTCTATATAAGATGTTGATGTTCCAACAGTTAATACGTTTATAACACTTAAATCTGTTACAGTTAGATGTCCATTAAATGACGCATCACCATTACTTAATATATAACTGTTATTGCTTAAATAAATTCCTCCACCTGATAAATCGATATTACCAGACGATCCATTATTTCCAGGATTAATTAAAATATCACCATACACATCTAAAGCAACTGATGATCCACAAATATCTGTATTATAACATATATCAATTGATTGATTATATATTGGAGGATTTGATACAGTAATACCTCTAAATGATCTAACATGTCCTTGAACATTTGTAGAACCATTAGACTGTCCTCCTGCACCAGAGTTTCCATCAATCGCATATGCCATATCTTTTTCCCAATTTACAATATTAGATGAAATATCATTATAATATTCAACTATATTACCAGATGATTCAGGAGAACGATAAATTTTGAAAGTGGTTTCATCTTTACTAGGAAAAGTAATTAATTCTAATGTTTCTCCAAAATATCCTCCTAATTCAACAGTAGATCCATCTACTAATAAATTTCCTCTAACTAATACATTTGTAGAACAATCTCCTCCTGTAACCATATCAATTCCTCCATTGAATATATGATATTTAGAACCGAAATAATTGTAATGATCACAGTCAGACACTTGTACAATTGGTCCTAAAATACGATTACCTTGTGTAGATTGAATTCCATAATTTATAGATTGATTTAAAAAAAAACTTGCTCCATTAGAAGCGTCATTAATAATATTACTTAAACCAAGATCACCGCCATTAACTTTTAATATACCACTAACTGGATTATTTGGATAAGTACAACTATTAATAGTCACATTATTATTTATTGTAGTTGGAACACTAGGACAATTACCTGGATTTATTGGTCCAATATTAATTTTACCTGCTTCTATATCGGTAACTAAATTACATATTTCTTTATCATATCCACGACTTCTTAAATAACTACCATAATTATAATATTTATTTCTACATGAAAAGTTTGTATTAGACATTTATATAATTTGTTTATAAAAATTATATAAAATAATCACATATATTCACATTTATTTTGGAATAGGAAATGGACGTTGATTATTTTGAACTACTAAAGGTTCTGGTATTATATTTTCTAGTCTATCAAAGTATGAAATTTCTGGTAATTGTATTAATTCTGGAATAGTTGGTCTTTCAGGATTTACTAAATTGCTTGAATTAATTCCAAATAACGAAGATTCAATTTGAACAGAATTTTTTGAAAAAGCTTCTCTAGGCATATGACTAGGAGTAATACCTAAAGCTGGTAAAGCATTACGGTATGCAGATCCTTGTTGAGAATTTGTATATTTATTATAATTTAATGAATTACTATAACTGCGTTGTTGAAGACAATAATCACTTGGTGTATTTTTATTTCTGGTTGATGCCATATTAATATAATAATATATATAATTATTATTATGTTAATATTATAAATGTTAATATTATAAATGTTAATATTATAATTCACATAAATAATCATCTCTATTAAAATATGTTCTACATAAATTCATAATCGTATGATTGTGTTGTAATATAATAATTTCATTATTAATA